>BNJV01000475.1_pt1 | contig 36172 bp, 67 predicted proteins | sample 8540591 | NCBI WGS metagenome assembly BNJV01 (sample SAMD00202457, study PRJDB9452) | human saliva metagenome | host: Homo sapiens
GTGCTCCACGTCGCGGTTGGGTCCTCGGTCGTGGCGGTCGGTGTACTCGCCCTCGGGCTGGTCAGGGGACCTGGAGGGCACTGGCTGTGCGGTAAGGACCGGCGGCTCCGTCGTCCTCGCTGCGGCCCTGCGCCAACAAGCCTACGACCCTGCGCGCCGGCAGCGGTTCCTTCGTCTGCTCCTCCGGCGGGACCGGGTCTCCTGCTGGGGCGCTGACGCCCAGGCCAACACTCAGGGCGCACGTGTCTCGCCGACGGCGGTGCCCGGCCACGGAAGGTCAAGGTGGTCTGCGCTGAGCGTGGGCGGGGGCTTCGCGGCGGCCCGTGGGTCGACTCGGGCACGGTCTCGCCTGGGGCGCCAACGAGGTCAGCCAGCTCGGCAGAAGACGCGAGTGAGGCCCTGGTGAAACCAGGCCGGCGGAGGTCGGCAAGCTGCCGGCCCGCTCCCCACCTCGTCTCCGGTTACGAGCACACCTGCGCGCGCTCGCCAAAGAGGGCACAGTCTGGTGCTTCGGCTCCAACCGCTACGGACGGGTCAGCGGCACTGTCTCGACATCGCTCGGGTTGGTGAAGGTGGACAAGATTGACGGAGACGCAGATCGACTCCGGCTGCTGACACGTGGGCCACGGTTGACAAGGGGACCTGGACCTGGGGGAACAACTCCTGCAGGCCGACCCCTCGCAGAGCGTGGTCAGCGTGGCGCCGACCCTGATCCCTGCGAGCTTGGCGGCGCCGGTATCGGCAGCGCAGTACGCCCAGCCTCCTTCAGAGGCTGGGCGCTACATATCCTGACGACGCTTACTTGTCGCCCTTGAGGTGGTTCACCGCCCTTGATGGCGTCCTTGGCGTCCTCGGCGACCTCCTTGATCTTGCCCTCGGCCTGACTAGCCCTCGGTCTCCGGTCTCCTTGTTGCCAGTGACCTTGCCTGCGGCCTCGCCCAGCCTTGCCGGCGATCCTCGAAGGTTCCGTTGTCGCTCATGAGAGCTCCTTTCCGTAGTGAGTCTCCACGGGTGGGGAAGTGGAGGATGGCTCGACTATACAGGCGTACATCTGAGACGACACCCGATATTCAGTAGAGTTTCTATGGAGGCACCTGGAGCGTGACATATCCTATGTTACTGAGGGTGTGGATCGTTTCCTCTCGGCGTCGTTCGCCGCATCTCAGTGCCCGTAGACTTAGGCGGCTCTCGTTCGAGAGCCTCCTATCTCGACACCGAGGTCGATCGCCCATGAACAGTGCACCCACCAGGCGTCCCGCCGCCCGCGTCGAGAACGCCGGTGCTCGACGTCTCGGAGATCCGATCGCAGGGACGGCCGAGCGATCTCTTCATGCCCTGGTTCGCGGCCATCTCCGTCCTGGGACTGTCCTGGGGCGCCTGGGTCCTCAGTTCGGACTGTCCTTCGCAGGCGGTCGTCGCTGGCAGCGTCGGTGTCATCGTCTCCTTCCTCCTGTGCGGCGTCGTGGCCGTCCTGGGCAAGCGAGGCGCCCCCCACCTGGCACTGTCGAGCGGCCTTCGGCTACAACGGCAACCGCCTGTCCGCGGCCCTGTCCTGGATCCTCACGGTCGGCTGGAGACCGTCCTGTGCGTTTCCGCCACCCTGGCCTCGGCCACGGTGTTCCAGGCCTGGGCTGGCACAACCAGGTCGGTGCCCAGATCCTCGGCTTCCTGCTCACCGTCGGCCTGGCGCCAGCGCCGGCATCCTCGGCTTCGAGGCGATCATGAGGTCCATCCTGGCGACCGGCCTGCCCGTACGCCGGCATGGCTACCTCCATCGACGCCACCATCATGACCGTGGGCACCATCGCCATCTTCGGTGCCGATGACTTCCTCGGCCTTCGGGGTTCCTCACCACCCTGAATTCGCTCATCGCCACGCCTGGGCGGAGTCATGATCGCCGGGTCATTCTGCAGCAGGCGCGAGCTACGACGAGGCCCTCCCCGCCCGGCAAGCGCCTGCAGGCTCCGTGTCAACTGGGAGGCCATCGCCTGGTGAGCCGCCGGTTTCGTCGTCGGGTGGGGGCTGGTCGTCAGCGTCGGCCGCCTCCTGGCTGTCCTGGCAGGGCTGCCTGCTCCAGCTCGAGGAGGTCGTACGACTGCCTGGGCCGGAGCCAACCTCGTGTGCTGGTCGCCCTGCTCTCATCGGTGTGCTCGGGCACTGCCCTCGGCCCGAGGCCGGGTCGCCCGTCCAGGAGGCCCGTTCGTGGTGTACACCGTGCAGCTGTTCTCGCCCTCGAGGCCCTGAGCGTCTGGAGGCCCCTGAGCGCCTCTGCCGCGCCGGAGGTCAGGGCCCGGCCATGGAAGGCGCCCACCAGATCGCCGACGCACCGGCACGCCTCGCCACGACCTCCCTGGTGGTCCTGGGGTCCGGCGCCGCTGACGCCTGGCGTCCTGGGTGAGCCGGCGGCGAGCCTGCGCCTGCTCCGACCTGCCGGGGTCGCTGGTCCCGGTCGCGCCGGGACGCTGAGGACCGCCTCGACTCCTGGCCGTCGGCTCGTGGCCGGGAAGTCGGGCGGACGGGAGAGTGGGGGAGGCGGCGCGTCACTCGGCTCCGCGGACGGACCCCCACCTCTACGGTCACGGGCCCGGACCGTGTGGTCGCCCCTGGCCCGTATCGCGGCCGCTGCCCGGCGTGCGTGCCGTCCTGGTCAACGCCGGCGGCTGCCTGCGCGGCTGGCGCATCGGCGGGTCATGACGATCGCCGACCACCTCAACCTCACCGGCTCCTCACCCTTCGACGGCCCGGTCTTCGCCGACGTGCGCAACGTGTGGGACGACGACTCCCGCAGACGTCCTGCGCGGTGTCACAGAAGGTCGGGACGTCTATGCCGCTGTGCGCGGGCCGGGTATCAGACCATGGCGGAACGCGAATGCTGAGTTCCGCCGGTGCCGACTGCGTGGGCATGCCCACCGTCCTGGAGCCATCGCCCTGCATCCAGCTTGGGGTGCGCGTAGCCCGGCGCGAGGCGATCGTCTCCGACCTGTCCTTCGCCCAGGCGCCCACCGATCCCCGACGGGTCGTCCGGCTCGCGGCCGGCGTCGCCACGACGATCGCCGCCGGCATCGAGGCGGTGCTGGCGGCGATATCCTGAGCTGCCGACGTCGAGGTGAGTCCCGAGGGATCCCTCGGGTCAGTTCCGCCCATGAACGTATAGGCGCGCGTCACCTTGCCCGTCGACGTCGCGGAGAGACGGTGTCGACTCCGCGCCCGACGACGTCGCCGCTGGGGCGGTCATTGACCAGCGCAGCAATAGCGCGTCGCCGGACTCCATGCCGCTGGTCGTAGCTGAAGGTCAGGGCCCTGAGCCTGCAATGCGGTCGTTGTGGACGCGGTTGATGTGCTCAGCGATGTCGGCTGTTCCTGTGACGGTCAAGGCGGGTGAGAGATGTGCAGCGACCCGTGCGGGGCCCACATCTGCTCGATGAGCGCACGGCGCTGACCGGCGTCGGGCTCAGTCAGGTGCGGGGTAGTTCGCGTCGAAGTCGGCGCCGGTACAGGTGATGTCGGTCATGAGTCGTTCCTCTCCTCAGGTTAAAGTTGACAATGTCAGCGCAACCGGAGAAGTTGACTGTGTCAACATGTGGGTGAGGCTTGGGTCGCGGAGCCCTCGTGATCCAGGTCCGACGCGCGCCGCCATCCTCGACGCCGCTGCAGCGCTGCTCGAGGACAAGGGGCCCGAGGCGGTGACGCTGCGCGCCGTTGGTGAGGCTGCCGGCGTGTCCCGCTCGGCGCCCTATCGTCCTACGCGGACAGGCCGCGCTCATGCGTGCCTGTGGCGGGCCGGACCCTGCGGCAGATCGCAGAGCGGATTCGTCACGGTGCGGAGCAGCACCGGGGGCGCGGCGGCGGCTGCGCGCGGTTGCTGGGCCTACATCGACTACGCAGTCGAGTGCCCCACCACTACCAGCTGGTCTTCGAGGGACGCCCCGATTGCGGAACCGGACCCCGGGTTGGAGGCCGCTGACGACGCCATGGCCGCCGTCGGCAGCTCGTTGCCCAGGCAGGGAGCCGGGCAGCGCGACCAGCCCCACCCGTGAGATCGCCACCGTCATCTGGGTTCTGCTTCATGGGCTCGCCGCCCTGCAGATCACCGGTCATCTCCATGAGCCCCGGACCATTGACGGCAATGAGCATCTTGCGGATCTGCTGGACCTGGCCCTGGAGCAGCTGCGACCCGTGTGATGCGCCTTCGGTGGTGTCGGCCGGTAGCGATCTGAGACGTGTCTGGGACGCCCGTCCCCGCACGGCGGCGAGCACGAGCGCTAACCTTGCACCTATGACAACTGATGCAAGACGCCCAGCCAGGCTGTCACGACCCGCACCGAATCCGACTCCATGGGCACCATCGGGTGGACGCCAACCGCTACTGGGGGCCCAGACCGAGCGGAGCCTGCACAACTTCGACATCGGCCGCGAGACCTTCGTGTGAGGGCCGCCCCTGATCAGGCCCTGGGGATCCTCAAGAAGTCCGCCGCCCTGGCCAATGCCGAGCTCGGCGAGCTGCCTGCCGACATCGCCGAGCTCATCGCCAAGGCCGGCGACGAGGTCATCGCCGGTGACCTCGACGCCGAGTTCCCGCTCGTGGTCTTCCAGACCGGCTCGGGCACCAGTCAACATGAACTCCAACGGGGTCATCTCCAACCCGCGCCATCGAGCTGGCCGGCGGTGAGCGCGGCTCCAAGACCCCAGTTCACCCCAACGACCACGTCAACCGCGGCCAGTCCTCCAACGACACCTTCCCCACGGCCATGCACATCGCCGTCGTCAACGAGCTGGCCGCCATGTACCCGCGCGTCCAGCAGCTGCGGGACACCCTGGACGCCAAGGCCAAGGCCTACGCCGACGTCGTCATGGTGGGCCGCACCCACCTGCAGGACGCCACCCCATCACCCTGGGGCGGGTCATCAGCGGCTGGGTCGCCCAGATCGACTTCGCCCTCGACGGCATCCGCTACGCCGACTCCCGCGCCCGTGAGCTCGCCATCGGCGGGACCGCCGTCGGCACCGGCCTCAACGCCCACCCGAGTTCGGGGCCCTGTGCGCCAAGAAGATCTCCGAGGGAGACCGGCATCGAGTTCACCCAGGCGGACAACCTCTTCGCCGCCCTGGGCGCCCGACGCCCTGGTTCAGGGTCTCCGGCGCCCTGCGTGTCTGGGCGACGCCCTCATGAAGATCGCCAACGACGTGCGCTGGTACGCCTCCGGCCCCGCAACGGCATCGGCGAGCTCATCATCCCGGAGAACGAGCCCGGCAGCTCGATCATGCCCGGCAGGTCAACCCCGACCCAGTGCGAGGCCATGACCATGGTGGCCACGAAGGTCTTCGGCAACGACGCCACCGTCGGCTTCGCCGGATCCCGGGCAACTTCCAGCTCAACGTCTTCAAGCCGGTCGCTGGCCTGGTGCGTCCTGGAGTCCATCCAGCTCCTGGGTGACACCTGCGTCTCCTTCGACACCAACTGCGCCTACGGCATCGGGCCCCAACACCGAGGCGGATCAAAGGCCAACCTGGAGACCAACCTCATGCACGGGTCACCGCCCTCAACCGCCACATCGGCTACGACAAGGCCTCCAAGATCGCCAAGAACGCGCACCACAAGGGCCTGTCCCTGCGCGAGTCCGCCCTCGAGCTCGGCTTCGTCACCGCTGAGAGTTCGACAAGTGGGTCGTCCCCATGGACATGACTCACCCCAGTGCCGCTGAGACTGATCCTCTGGACTGTCCCTCATCGCTGACGACGGCGTCGCCCGCTTCACGTGAGGGCGACGCCGTCGTCGTGCAGCCGAGCCCGCATTCTGACGCGCTCGCCAGCATGCGGATGCCGACTCACAGAAGCGGCACAGCCCGTCTTGGGATCGTCCGTGCCTTGGGTGATGTGCTAGCCACGTACGCAGACACCCGAGCGAGGCACGCGACTGAGCGTGCCGGAGGGAACCACGATGAACCTGCCACGACGCACTATCCTTGCCGCCCTGCCCGCCACGGCGGGACTCCTGGGCCTGGGGCCTGCTCCACCGGAGGAGCCACCGCGCAGGGCCTCCTCCACGGCCTCGTCGCAGGCACCCACCGATGCCAAGCTCGCTCTGGACTCCGCCGCCTGGCGCTACGACGCGGACCACGAGGTCTACTACCAGCTGGGTCTGCGCTGTGGCCACGCCCGCAGGCCTCGGACTACGAGACCCTGGGCATCTACGTGCCAGTGCCTACTTCACTGGGAAGGACAGCGGCAACGGCACCTACACGGTCACCGTCAACGCCTCGGGCGCCGTCGGCAGCTTCACCGCTGCCACCGCACCCACCGTCTTCCCGGTCAACACCCCGGGATACTCCGCCCAGAAGCCGCCCACCGAGTACTCCTACGACACCATCAAGGCCTACATGGAGGCCGGCTTCATCTACGTCCTCGCAGGCCTGCGCGGCAAGGACTCCAACTCCCAGACCTACTCCGGCAACGCGCCCTGGGGCGTTGCCGACCTCAAGCCGCCGTGCGCTACCGGCGCTACAACTCCGCCGCCGTTCCCGGCGACGCCGCAAGGTCTACGTCTTCGGGCACAGCGGGGAGGGGCGCAGAGCGCCGTCGCCGGAGCCTCCGGGGACAACGAGCTGTTCGCCCCCTACCTGAGCCGTCCTGGGGCCGCCACCACTGACACCAGCGGCAGGCGCTGTCCGACGCCGTCGCCGGAGCCATGTGCTGGTGCCCCGATCACCAGCCCTGGACGGCGCCAACGCCGCCTACGAGTGGAACATGGGGCAGTTCGCCTCCTCCGGCACCCGGGCCGAGGGCACCTGGACGAGGGCCTACTCCCAGGACCTTGCGGCCGCCTTCCCCGCCTACCTCAACGGGCTGAAGCTCACCGACGTCCAGGGCAAGCCCTGACCCTGGAGTCCTCCTCCCAGGGCACCTATCCTGTCAGGCTCCTACACGACCACCTCGTGTCGGTCATCCAGAAGTCCCTCAACGACTTCCTGGCGGCCACCACCTTCCCCACGCCCTCCTCCACCGAGATGGCCGGGATGGAGCCCAGTGGGGGCGGCGGGACGCCGTCAGGGAACCCCGCCCAGCGACGGTGGCGGCACGCCCCCCAAGGGCGGGAAACCCGGAGGCGGCGGTCAGGACAGTGGTGAGTCCACCACCTACAAGACGGTGGAGGAGTACATCGCCTTCCTCAACTCCTCCTCGCAGTGGGTCACCTACGACGCCTCCAAGAAGACCGCGACGATCACCGGCCTGCAGGGCTTCGTCACCTCCCAGAAGAACGCCTCCAAGGACGTGGGGGCCTTCGACGGCGTGGGACCGCGCCAGACCGAGAACCTCGTCATGGGCTCGGGGAGAACAAGCAGCACTTCTCCTCCCTGAGTCGCGAGGTCATCTCCAAGGGGCAGTCCAGGTACTCAGGGGCTGTCAGGCTGGAGCAAGGACTACGGCGTCGCCGCCTACGAGAAGGACCTGGGCTGCCAAGGACTCGGTCGGCACCGACATGGCCACGCGCGTGTCGATGTACGACCCCCTCTACTACCTCACCCAGGACTCCAGGGGGCGTGGCACCTCGACCATCGCCCCGGCCTGGCGAATCCGCACCGGCATCACCCAGGGCGACACCGCCTCCACCGTCGAGGTGAACCTCGCCCTGGCGCTCCAGCAGGCCGGAGCCGGCAACGTCGACTTCGCCACCATCTGGGGGCAGGGGCACACGATGGCCGAGCTGACCGGCACCGGTGAGGAGAACTTCATCGCCTGGGTGACCAAGCAGGCGGCCTCCTGAGTGCAGGACGTTCAGGACATCGCCGGAGCTCTCAGGGAATAACGACGGCGGTGGGGCGGTTGAGGTTCCGGTTTCTGCTCGTCCTCATGAATCGAGAAATCGTGCTGACTGCTGCCATGGTTTTCGCCGTCCTGGCCTCCGCCCTCCACGTCCTCATCTTCTACATGGAGTCCATCGCCTGGGAGGGGCCCCTGGCCCGCAAGACCTTCAGGCACGCCCGAGGAGGCCAGGCCGCACGCCTTTACGCCTTCAACCAGGGCTTCTACAGCCTCTTCCTGGCTCTCAGGCGCTGACCGGGTCGCCCTGGCGGCCCTGGGGCACGTGGCGGTCGGGTGCCGCCCTCATCCTGGCCGGGACCGGAGCCATGCTGGCGGCTGCCGTGGTCCTGGCCTGGCCTCGGCACCCACCGCAGCGCGGCCGCCAAGCAGGGATCCTCCCGCTGCTGGCCGTCTCCTACTCCTCAGCACTCCTGGGCTGAGCCGCTCCGCTGCGACCCGGTCGTTCCTGCCGTTAGTCGCACAGCGACGTCGACCCCGACGCACGCAGCTCCTCGAGCCTCGAGGTCGATCTGGCTTGTTCGTCAGCAGCGCGTCGAGGTCCTCGATACGCCCGAACCGGTAGGTGTTGGTCTGGGTGATCTTGCTCGGGTGCGGTCGGCGGAACGCGCCGGGTGGAAGGCCATGATGGCGCGCTTGACCATTGCGTCGTCGGACTCCATGACGGTCAGACCCTCATGCGGGTGGACGGCGCCAGGTGGATCAGGACCGCGACGTCGGCGCGGAAGCGCGCACCGCGTCGACCGCCTCGGCGGAGAACGAGGAGAGGGACTCCAGGATCCACCGGGCCGCCCGCGATGGTCACCGCGGCTCCACGCACGGGCCACTGCCGCACCGGCCCCAGCGACAGGCACAGACCCGGATGTCGCGGCCGGCGAGCTGCTCGGCCACCATCTCGCAGGTGGTCCAGGTCGATGATACGCCTCCCGTCCTCAAGTGAGCTCGGCGGTGGCCTGCGCCAGACGGCGCTTGATCTCCACGTCCTGCCTGCGACGCATGGGCCGGGTCGGGCGGCCCACAGGCGCGGTGCAGCAGAGCCCCGCCGTGGACCCGGGTCACCAGGCCCTCATGGGCCAGCTCGGCCAGGTCCCGGCGGATGGTGATGACCGAGACCCCGGTCAGCCGGGACAGCGCCTGCACACTGTGGAGCCGTGGTGGGGCTCAGGGCACGCAGTATCGTGCGGCGCCTGTCGTGGGGACTATCGCGACATGCTTCCTCCGCATCAGCAGCAACGAGGTGATCGTTTTGCTGGAGAACGAGCAATGACAATAGATCGTATGGTCTTCTACTGTTGGTGTCAACGGGATCGGGTTCGAGAATCCGTTGATTAACTGCGATAATCGCTGCCTGAGAGTGATCGTACGATCATCTCTGGTTGTCAACAGTGATTCGCACCGTCAGGAAAGGAACGACCATGCCGCACCTCGACCACGTCGCCATCTGGGTCGCCGACCTCGACGGCGCCCGCGACTTCTACTCCACTGGTTTCGACGGGCACGCCAACGGCCTCTACGAGACAGAGACCGGCCTGCGCACATCCTCCACTTCGCCGGACCCCGCGGACGAGCGGGACCCGCCTGGAGATCATGACCGCCGGGCTGGGCGAGGGGCGAGGACCCGCCCGGGCTGGGTGGGCTCAGTCTCCTTCGCCTGCCGGGGCGCGAGGGACGTCGACCGTCTGGCCTCCTACATGTCCGAGGCCGGTGTTGCCGGTCGTCGACGGACCTCGCGAGACCGGCGACGGCTACTACGAGGGCCACCGTGCTTGACCCGGGGCAACCGCGTCGAGCTCGTTGCCTCCGACTACTCCGACGATGTCGCCCTGCGCGGCCTTCTGAGCCGGAAAGAGACTACGAAAGCACTCTCAGTAACCCCTGGTACTCCCCGGTGGGCTGTAGCGGCGACCGGCACCTGTTGCTTCGAGCTGTGACCTGCCGTCGTGCATCTCTGGGCGGACACGCCCTGCTGCAGGCCTGTCAGTGTTCGGGTCGATACCGGTCGTTGTCAGCAAAGGTGTCGGTCGTTCCGACTCGCGCCGAACCGTAGGTGGAGGACCGCGTCGGCACGCGGTGGAGCGGGCATAAGGTATCGAGCCGAGGGAACCGATGATGGCTGCCTTGAGAACGGCGTCGTGATCCTCGGTGCGGGTCGAATAGCTCTGCGGAGACGGCGCAGGCTCCCCGGAACGGCGACGTCAGCGCGGAAAGCGGCGCACGGCGTCGACCGCGGTTGTCGTCAGCATCGCCAGTGTCAGTCTCGACAATCCCTCCGCGGGAGCGGTGACGATCGGGCCGGGCGTGGATGCCAGTGCCGCACGGCCTGCGACGGTGACGACACAGGACGGATGTCGCGCCCGACAGGCTTCTCAGCCACCATCTCACAGGTAGTTCCGTTGTCGATGATGACGCTCCCCGTCATCGATGAGTTCTGCCGTGGCCGGGCCAGCACCTCTTGGCCTCCGGGTTCACTCGCCGCGCAGGGAGATTGGCTGGCTGGCCCGCGCCCGGGGTGCGGCCCCTCACCTCCATGGACTTGCTGGTGACGAAGACACTGTGAGCGAGCTCCGCAAAGTCGCGGTGAATCGTCACTCCGGAGACGTCGGTGAGGTCGCGACAGAGGCGCGTTCACGCTCATGACCGTCGTCGTGCTCGGGCTCTTGAGGATCTGACTGCTGACGGTAGTGAAAGGTACTCACGGATGATCACTTACGTCAAATGAAGATTTCAGATGATCATATGATCTTCTACAGTAGTGGGTGTCGACAGAGATCGGCGCAGAACTCGTTGAAATACCGAGAGATTCACCAAGGGAGATTATCGTGATCGAAAATGCTCATCAACCGTGTTGCCAATGCGCAACAGTACCGCCCTACTCCCGTTGGCTGGATGTGCTGGCACGCACTGCTGCAGGACTACAGCAGCTCTACGCACAAGGCATCAGGCCTGATCAGGGTGACTTCCCGAGTCGATGACGCCGTGTCACTGGCAGCCTAGGCGCGCCGGCAGTCCTACGGCAGACCGACGAGCTTGCCCGTATGGCGTCCCGTATCCTCGTGCGCCTGGGCGACATCGGCCAGAGGTAGGGTGGATGGGCAGGAATCGAGATCGCCCGACTCGATCGATCGGTCGCTGAAGCACGCTCGCCGACGCGGGTCCGCAGGCCTGGCCGGGTAGGTCGAACGCACCCCGTTGAGGTTCAGTCCATCAGGTGAGAGTGGGAATCGTCCATGGGTCAAGACAGCATCCCGGAAGCGGGCCGTTGCGTGAACGCGCGGTCGCTGCCAGCGGTCGGCCAGCGTCGGCACGCCGACCAGCTCAGGACGTGTGAACCCCTCCGGCTCCTCGCGCAGCCAGTGGAGCAACCTTCCGTCCAGGGCGGGGTGGCGCCTCGTGGGCGCCGCATGGCTCCGGCCCGGCCTCGCGGCGAGGTCGCATAGACCCGGCAGCCCATGTCTCGGCTGCAGGCGCGGCTGTGGCGGTCCGAGCGCCGGGTGCTCCGCGCAGGCGACCTGCCCCGGCTGAGATCGGGCCTGTGGTCAGGGGTTCCGTAGGCCGTCTTGCAGGTATCTCAGGCACGAGCGGTGCCTCCCAGGGGCAGGCTGGAATGGAAGGTGATGATCTGCGTGCGCGGCACGACAACCACTGGGCGTAACCGCCGTCGAAGAAACCGTCCCATCCACCCATCATCGTGACAGCCTGGGTGCCGGGTTCAGGATGCCCTCCGGGTTCGGTCGATGACCCGGAAGCTGATCAGGATGCGCGGGGAAGGGTCATCCTCAGCTGAGGCCGTGAACGGAATGGTACTCGCTGCGGTTTGGGGCCGGTACGCGACGCAGCCATCCGGAGCACCGGCATCGAGCTCAACGATGCGGAGGTTGCCGATGCTGCCCGATTCACTGAGCTGAGCCGCCAGCATCCGTGGCAGGAGCGTCATGTCGTGATAAACCATGCGTGCGCCTCCGAGTTGTTCGCGGGTACCTGGGTGTTTACTTTCAATCACCGCACCAATCGCCTTGGTAAAGCCTGCCTTCCGGCAGTTCAGCAAGATGACGGCTGGTACGGTTGCGGCACGCTATACGGTCGCGCTGTCTGCGGCCAGGAGAGGACATCCGGCACCTTTCATGAGCAGCACCATCATCTTCGACGCCGTCACCAAGCTGTACCCGGCCGGGAGGCGCCGGATCCGGTGCCCCCGCCGTCGACTCCTTCTCGGCCCGCATCGAGGCCGGCACCACCTGCGTCCTGCTGGGATCCTCCGGCTGCGGCAAGACCACACCCTGCTGCGCATGGTCAACCGCATGGTGGAGCCCTCCAGCGGTGCGAGTGCTCATCGATGATGAGGACATCGCCGCCCGCGATGCCGTTGCCCTGCGTCGGTCCATCGGCTACGTCATGCAGAACGCGGGGCTGCTGCCGCACCGACGCGTCATCGACTAACATCACTCTCGTGCCCCGCCTCCAGGGCACGGACCGCCGTGACTGCCGGAAGCGGGCCCTCGAGCTCATGGACATGCTCGACCTCGATCGCGACCTGGCGGGGCGCTCCCCCACCAGCTCTCCGGAGGGCAGGGCCCAGCGGGTCGGCGTGGCCCGGGCTCTGGCCGCTGATCCCGAGGTTCTCCTCATGGATGAGCCCTTCGGCGCCGTCGATCCCTCGTGCGCCGCGAGCTCCAGCGCGAGATGGTCCGGATTCAGGCCGAGCTGGGCAGACGATCATCTTCGTCACCCACGACGTCGACGAGGGCCCTGGCCCTGGGCGACGAGATCATCCTCCTGCGCGAGGGCGCCCGGGTCGCTCAGAGAGGCAGTGGAGGCAGAGCTGCTCGCCGAGCCTGCCGACGACTTCGTGGCCCGTTTCCTCGCAGGCTCGACGACGCCGCACGCCAGCTACGGCTCAAAGATGTCGCCGACACCCGGATCGTTCTGGACCGTGCCGGTCGCGCCGTCAGGCGCCCTGTCCGACGATCTGGTGACGTCGACAGGAGCTGAGCGACTGTGCAGGCTACGGAGGTCGTGGAGGCTGCAGCCTGCGGGAAGCGGGCATGAGCTGGGTCCTGGCCAACCTGCCCGTCATCGCCGGGCACCTGCTGGCCCCACCTGCTCCAGGCGGTTCCCGCGATTCTCGCCGCCTTCGTCCTGGCGATCCCCATCGCCAGACTGGCTCCGCGCGGCCCGCCCTCTGCGCGCCGTGCTCAGTGACCGGCTCCTCCTGCTCTACGCCGTCCCGTCGCTGGCGCTGTTCGTCATCCTTCCCATCATCCTGGCCCACTGGGATCCGCGACCCGTTCAACGTCATCGTCGCCCTGACCCTCTACGGAGTTGGCGCTGCTGGTTCCGGCCACCGCCGATGCGCTCGACGCCGTCGACGGGCGAGTCCTGGACGCCGCGACCGCCATGGGCATGGGACGCCTCCGCTGCTTCCTCACCGTCGAGCTGCCGCTGGCAGGGACCCGCGATCCTCACGGGCCTGCGGGTGGTGACCGTCTCGACGATCTCGCTGACCACCGTCGGAGCGGTACTCGGCGTGCGCAGCCTCGGGCTGGCTGTTCACCGACGGGTTCCAGCGCGGCATCACCGCGGAGATCGTCACCGGGTCTGGTGGCCACCGCGGTCCTGGCCCTCGTCCTGGACGGGATCATTCTCCTCCTGGGGCGCCTGTGCCTGCCATGGACGTGGAAACGCGCCGGTGCCGGACAGGTGCTTCAGACGGCCGGGTGGCCCGCACAGGCGCTCGCAGCCGGCGGGACACGCGAGGATGACAGCCGGGAGAACCAGGAGGATGAGGCATGAGGTTCGTCCTGGCCGCCCTGGCCTACATCACCGACCCCGCTCACTGGAATGGGGCCATGAGGATCGGGTCGCTGATGATCCAGCACGCCTGGTACTCGCTGGCTGGCGTCCTCATCGCCGCCCTCATCGGGGTTCCCGCCGGCTGGTGGGTGGGCCATACCGGTCGCGGGCGCAGCTGGGTGCAGCCGCTCAGCGGTGCCGCCCGCTCCCTGCCCACCCTGGGCCCTCATCACCCTGTTCGGTCTCGCGCTCGGCGTCGGTCTGACCGCTCCCATGATCGCCTTCGTCGTCCTGGCCCTGCCCAGCGTCCTGGCCGGAGCTATGAGCGGCGTGCGTGCGGCCTCCGTCATCGCCGTCGACGGGCCCGGGCCAGCGGCATGAGCGAGCTCCAGATTCTGGGGCGCGTCGAGATCCCTCTGGGTGCGCCGCTGCTCATTGGCGGGCTGCGCTCGGCCCAGCCTCAGGTCATCTCCACCGCCACGCTGGCCAGCCTGCACCGGCGCCGGTGGGCTGGGCCGGCTCATGTTCCTGGGACTCAAGACTCAGGACTACGTCGATGATGCTCGCCCTCGGCGATGCTGGTCATCGCCCTCGCCCTGGCCTCCGAGGCCCTCTTCGCCCTCAGCCAGTGGGCCGTCACGCCCCGGGCGCCCAGCAGCACCGGAAGGAAACCGCATGACCGCACACCTGCACGCTCCGGAGAACCACTGACGCGACGCGGCCTGCTGACCGGCGTCGGCGTGCTGGGCAGACCTGGTCGCGCTCAGTGCCTGCTCCAACACCGATCCCTTCGCCATCGACCGGGCCTCGGGAGGCTATTCCGGCGGCCCCATCATCATCGGCAGCCAGCAGTACTACTCCAACGAGATCATCGCCGAGCTCTACGCCCAGATGCTGGAGAAAGCGGGCCTGACCGTCACCCGGCAGTACCAGATCGGCCAACGCGAGGTTACCTGCCCGAGCTCGAGGCCGGCAAGATCCACGTCATCCCCGAGTACGGCGGCAATCTGCTGGAGTACTACAGCATAGACCGCCGGCTCAGGCAGCCCTCCACCGCTACCGGCACCGCCACCGCTTCCCGCGCCGCAAGCGACACCACTTCCATTCAGGACACCCTGCTGACGACTCTGCCGCGCTCCTGACCGTCCTGACCCCGGCCGAGGCCACGGATCAGGACTCACTGACCGTCACCCAGGGCCACCGCCCAGGCCCTCCCTGACCTCGATCGCAGACCTGGCCTCCCTGGGGCGGCCCATTACGATCGCCGCGAACTCCGGGTTCACCACCCGGCCTATCGGGCAGGGGCCTCAAGGCCGTCTACGGCGTCGAGGCCTCTGTCACGCCAGTAGAGGACTCCGGCGGCCCGCTGACCGTCAAGGCGCTCACTGACGGCACCGTCGACGTCGCGCGACATCTACTCCTCGGACCCCGTCATCCAGACGCAGGACCTCGTCGTCCTGTCCGATCCCCCAGATGCTCATCCTTCCGCAGAACGTCACCCCACTGGTGTCCGCCTCACTGCCCGCCATCGCGGTGACCGCCATCAACCGGGTCTCGGCTCTGCTGACCCCCGACGAGCTGCGCGCCCTCAACCAGCGCTCCACCGGTGAGGGACTGAGCTCCAAAGGCCATCGCCACCGACTGGCTCACATCCAAGAAGCTCCTCTGAACGGCCTGCTCCGCCACCAGTATGTTCTCTTTCACGCACTCTCTCTTTGGGAAGTGACTATGTGTGGGAGAGTATGGGTGTTCGTCCACCAACAACACTAAGGAGCTCTCATGTCAGTCCCCTCCATCTCCATCATCGGCGCCGGCAACATCGGATCAGCTGTCGCAGGGTCTGGCGGTCAAGGCCGGCGCCAGCACTCAGGTCCTGGTACGCGACACCTCCAAGGTCACCGGCCTGTCGGGCGTCGAAGTCGCCGAGATCGGCTTCGCCCCTGAGCGGCGACATCGTCGTCCTCGCCCTGCCCTACGCCGCCATCGACGACGTCATCGCTACCCTATGGCGCCAGGGCCTTCGCCGGCAAGGTTGTCGTCGACCCGACCAACCCCTGGACTTCACCACCCTCGACTCTCTCGTTCCGGCCGGTAGCTCTGCGGCCGCCGAGCTCGCCGTGAGACTCCCGGATGCCCAGGTGGTCAAGGCTTGCAACACCGTCTTCGCCGCCAGTCCTGGCGACCGGCACCGTCGGCGCTCGCCCGGCCACCGTCCTGGCCGCCTCCGACTCCGCGGAGGCCAAGACGAGCCTGCGTGCGCTCATCGAGGCCGCCGGACTGACGTGGGCAGACGCTGGCGAGCTCAAGCGGGCGGAGCGTCTGGAGGCACTCGGCGCGCTGAACATCGCCCTGGCCGTCACTGAGCAGATCGGTTGGACCGGAGGCCTTGCCGTTGTGTCCGAGTGAGGCGCCCGGTTCGCAGGTAGCCTGTCACCCATGTCCGTCGTCGGGCGCTCACGCTCATGGGCGCCCGACGACGGATCGGTGACCAAGCGCACGAGGAGACAACGTGGCCGATACTGAGCAGCCGACCAGCATGGAGACGGCCCCCGACCCATATAGCCGCAGCTGCCCCTCACGCCGTCTACTCAAGTCACTCGGTGACCTGTGGACCGTGCTCGTCGTCGGGGCGCTCCATCATGCGGACCAGCCGCAACGCTTCAAGGAGATATCGGCCCGAGTCGACGGCATCTCCACCAAAATGCTCACCCAGACCCTACGGGGGCTTGAACGCGATGGCCTTCTCAAGCGCCATCAGTACCCTGAGATCCCGCCGCGAGTGACCTACGAGCTCACCGACTCGGGGCGGGGGCTGGCGGAGGCACTCGCTCAGGTCGAGGCCTGGGCCACCGACCACCTCGGCACTGTCAGTGAGGCCCGGGCGCGCTATGACGCCGCCCACTGAGTACCCATTGTGCCCACTGAGCGCGTCTAGAGGTGCCGCCAGATCTCCACTCGCCAGCGCGCGTCCCCGGACACGGGGCGCCACTGACCCTCCGGGTCGGACAGGGCCGGATCGATGGCCCACTCCTGTGTCGCTGATCCCCGGTGCGCGCACCAGCGCCGAGGCGGGCAGACCGCGCTCGCGGGCCCGCTCGGTGGCATCCAGATCTAAGACGCTGACAACGAGCACATCGGGCAGGCCTTCGGCCAGCCTGCCCTGTAGACGCTGCCGCCGCCGATCACCCACAGGCGCGGTAGCCCACGGCACCGCCCTCACGGGGTCGTGACCCAGTTCCGCGGCCAGGCCCCGCGCCGCGACCGAGACGCCCCTCGCGCAGCGAACCGGCGCAGATCGCGCCCTCGGCCTGCCAGGACCGGTCGCGGGTGAGGGACCACGTTGCGCCGACCGGGCAGGGCGCCCCCGAGCGACTCCCAGGTGGTGCGACCCATGACCAGCCCGCTGCCCATGGTCGTGGCCTTGAAGTGGGCGAAGTCCGCGGGCACGCGCCACAGCATGTCGCCGTCGGCCCCCAGGAGGCCGGTCACGTCCTGGGCCCAGATCATTCCCAGGCCGCTCATACCGCGACCGGGGCCTTGATCGCGGGATGATGTTCATAGCCCTGGGAGGCATCGATGTCATCCATGTCGTAGGCGTCGATGGACGCGGCACGCTCCAGGCGCAGCGTCGGGAAGGGGTATGCGCTCGGCACCCGGGAGAGCTGGGTGCGGACCTGCTCGACGTGGTTGTCGTAGATGTGGCAGTCCCCGCCGGTCCAGATGAGCTCACCGGGCTCCAGGCCCGCCTGCTGGGCGAGCATGTGGGTGAGCAGACGCGTAGGAGGCGATGTTGAAGGGCACCCCCAGGAACAGGTCAGCGCTGCGCTGGTAGATCTGCAGGCTCAGGCGGCCATCGGCCACATAGCACTGGAAGAAGGCGTGGCAGGGGGCCAGTGCCATGGAACCTAGCTCGGAGACGTTCCAGGCCGAGACCAGCATGCGCCGCGAGTCCGGGTCGGTGCGCAGCGTGTTGATGAGCCCGGTGATCTGGTCGATGGCGCCCCCGTCACATGTGGGCCAGGAGCGCCACTGGGCGCCGTAGACCGGCCCCAGCTCACCGGTATTGTCAGCCCACTCGTCCCAGATCGCGATGCCCCGTTCCTGGAGCCAGCGCACATTCGTGTCGCCCCGCAGGAACCACAGCAGCTCGCCCTTGACGGCCTTCATGGCCACGAACTTCGTGGTGATACGGGGGAATCCCCGTGCCAGGTCGTAGCGCAGTTGACGGGCGAAGAGCGAGTGGGTCCCGGTGCCGGTGCGGTCTGACTTCGGGGCACCGTTGGTCAGGACGTCGGCCAGCAGGTTCTCGTAGGCGACGTCGACATCCGGCGGGGGAACGAGCCCCATCTGCGCCAGCGCCGGGTACTGGGCGGTCGGCGGCGACTGCTCGGCCCGCGCGCCGACGCTACTCATACGTCGATCACCTCGAAGTGCGGGTCGTTTGAATCGATGACGTCGCTGCCGTGGCCGCCCAGCACCAGCTGGGGTCCCAGCGCGGCCTGCGCCCCCTCAATGACCTGGTTGGCCAGCGCCCGGCCCCCGGACCAGCCGATGGCGGCCCCGATCCCGAAGGGGATGAGGGCGCCCCAGTGCCAGCGCCCCGCCCTTGGCGGCCGAGCGCTGGCCACCCGCTTGATGAGGTGGGCGTTGATCGACTTCACCGACGGCAGGGCATCTGCATGAGCAGCTGAGCCGCCCAGAACATCGAGGACAGACCCAGCTGGCCCTGAACCGCCTCAGAGCCCTCCTTGCCCAGGAGAGCGGAGAGGACCAGGGCCCGACGGCGCTCGGTGTCGACGACGTGGACCCCTGGATCTCCGCGACAGTGAGAACGTGCGTGACGGCCGAGGCGATGAAGGCGGCGCTCTGGCCGACTGTCAGAGCGGCGGCCGCACCAGTACTGATGGCCGGTATGGCTGCGGAGGCCCCGACGGCCCCGATGACGAGTCCCGCATCCCGCCGGAAGCGGGAGGCGGCCATCTCGACGAGCTCGGCGGCGTCTGTCCCGGGACGGTCCCGGCGCATCCGCGCCACCCGCTCCTCGATGCGTGCGGCCGGGATGGCGATGGCCTTGTCGAGGGCGCGTTCCAGCGCGGTGGAGCGCCCTAGAGCGGGAGAGGTGTTCACGGTGGTCTCCCTTACCTGAGTGCATAGGGGTCTCCGACTGCGGGCCGGTCTAACGGATGGGGTGCTGTGCGCTCGGTCCTCGTCGGGGGTCGACGATCGTCGTCGTGATGAGCGCCGTGCTCGATGGTGTGGCCCACGGTGCAGTGACGGTCGACCGCACTCGCGACCCGTTGGCCGAGCAGCTCTCGCTGCTCGGCGTCGAGCGAGGACAGATCGGTGACGATCTCGACCTGGAAGGACTCAGTAGCGCTCCTCGGCGTCGTTCTTGACGGTCGAGCAGCCCACAGTGGCCTCAGTCCTCACCCAGGGCCTTGGCCAGACGGTGGTCGGCGGACGGGTGTTGCAGGTGGCCGGGGCGATTTTCATCAGCTCACCGGGGAGAACTCGCCTGGGCCCATGCCGACGCGCACCTCGGCGCCGGCGGGTGCGGCCAATGTGCTGACGGGTGCCCGTACGCTCAGCCCACACGGCGCCGGCGTGGCTGGGGAGGCAGGGTGTTGAGTGTGCTCATGGCGAGATCGTGCCATGAAACGCCCAGTAGCCAGGCTCTGAACCCATGTACGCGCCCGTGCTGCGCGCTTGGCGGACAGGAGCGCAGCACGGGAATAGACGCTGGAAGCGACTCGTTGAAACCGCCTCAGTGCTCGGCGAGCCAGGCGACGGCGCGGCGCTCCTCATCGGCCACGACCCTGTCCACCATGCCCATGGCCTTCTCCTCGATGGTCTTGCCCAACAGGGCACGGTGACCTTGAGGTCGACGTCGACGGTGACCGTGGTGCCCTGAGTTGAGGCGGAGGCCTCAGTGCTCTCAGCGGCTGCAGCCATGGTTGAGATGGCGGTGACCTTGACCGGGGCGCCCTTGACGGTCACGTCGTATCCGCCCGAGCGTGAACCGTCATCCTTCGGCTCGCCCCAGGACTCGGCCACGGTGAAGGACACCGCGGAGCGCTACGAATCGCGAGGCGACCGAGGGCAGCTGAGAGGCTGGATGCTCCCGGCGATGGTGGCGACGAATCCCTGTCCTCGCTGGGCGACGTCGATCGAGGCGTCCTCGAGCCCGGCTCGTGTGACCCGCTCCTCCTGGTAGGCGGGGTCGGCGAGCATCTGGGCGGTGCGCGCCGGGTCTGCGGGATGAGGTGATGGCGATGGTCTTCTTCATGCCGTGATCCTGTCATGTTCTGGTGGTTCAGAAGCACGTTCTGGGCGCGGCGTGACGGTCGCTGCGGCAGACTTTCGCAGGGGCTGACCGTGTCTGCGATCGGGGCCTCGAACATGTGTCCTCGTAGCAATTAGCCGGCTCAACGAGCCGGGCCTCGCTCACTGCCGATAACCGAGAGGTGCCCTAATCTTCTCGCCTAGCGCCCTCAGAGACGCAGTCGACCTTGCTGAGGCCGACCTCGACTGGATCCACCAGCTGGTGGCCGACTGGCAGCTGATTGCGGACCTATCCACCTCCGACCTGGTCCTGTGGGTGCGTACCCGTGCAGGGGCGTTTCATTGCCGCCGGACACCTCGTCCCTCGGGCGGAACCACCGTCCACCCTCGAGGACGTCATCGGGCGCGGATGCCGGCCTCGCGCGAGACCATGGCCATGGAGTCGCTGTCCACCGCTCGGGATCCAGGACGCCGCCGAGCCCTACTGGACCGGAACAGCCGCGGTCCAGGGAGGGTACATCCCGGTCGTCCACGCCGGTACGCCGATCGCTGTCGTCACCCGGGAGACCTCCGTGGGCGTCATCCGGGGCGGGCGCATTGTCGAGCGGGAGATGGAGGAGATCGCCGAGGGTCCTCTGCCATGATGACCGCAGGGGAGACTTCCCATTCAAGGCGCCGGTACCACGATCCGTCACGGCACCCGCGCGTGGCCGACGGTGTCCTGCGCCTGGACGAGGAGGCCGCATCATCTACGTCGGCCCCAACGGGCGCTCCTGTTTCCACCGCCTGGGCATCGAGGGCGAGCTGGAGGGCGTCCAGCTCGCCGAGCCGTCACCTCGATCATTCCGCCCGCACCCCCGTGGACGAGACCTGGCCGTGGTCCTCATGGGACGGCAGGCCTGGCTCACCGAGGTCGAGGTCGAAGGGTCTTCCTGTCGCTGCGTTCCATACCTCTGACTCGGAGCGGGCGCCGCTCGGGGCGGCGCTCTGGTCTCGTGATGTCACCGAGGTGCGTCGGCGTGAGCAGGTCCTGCTCAACAGGACGCCACCATTCGCGAGGTCCACCACCGGGTCAGAACAACCTGCAGACGGTCTCCGCGCTGCTGCATGCAGGCGCGTCGTGCCACGAACGAGGGAGACCCGCCAGGCGCTGTCGGAGGCCGAACGACGCGTGACCACGATCGCCACCGTCCATGACGCCCTGAGTCTAACGTCGACGAGCGGGTTGACTGTGACGATGTTCTCGTCCATCCTGCGCATGGCGGCGGTCGTGGCCTCACCAACAGGTCAGGTCAGCACCAGGCTGGAAGGCTCCTTTCGGCATCGTCGACGCCGATACCGCCCAGGCGCTGGCCACCGTGCTGGCCGAGCTGGTCAGCAACGCCGTCGAACACGGCCTCGACGGACGAGACGGTCGAGTAACGGTGAAGGCCTGCCGGGATGAGGCCAGCTCGAGGTTCACGTCATGAGATAACGGCGCAGGCCTGGCACCGGATACTCTCATGACCGGTCTGGGGAACGCGGATCGTCACCACACTCGTGCGCGGGGAGCTGCGCGGAAGCATCGACTGGGAACCTCTGAGCGGGGGAGGCACCGACGTCGTCATTCACGCTCGCCTTAACCAGAGAGCCTCCAGGGAGAAAACGACGTTCGATTCGCCGGCCATAGCAAAACATTGGGATCATCAGAAAACGGCGTTCGCACGATTATTCGATGCGAACGCCGTAGGGCGTGAAGAACTCAATCGGCTTTTCAGGACGACCTGCGGGCGCGAGGCTGCGCGACGCTTGAGGAACGACGCTCGTCCTCACTCATGCCTCCCCAGACACCGGCGTCCTGGCCGTTCTCCAGCGCCCACTTCAGGCAGGTGTCCACCACCTCGCAACGGCCGCACACCTCTTTCGCCTTGGCGATCTGGGCAATGGCGGGACCGGTGTTTCCTACAGGGAAGAAGAGCTCCGGGTCGACGGTGAGACATGCGGCTTGGCTGCGCCAGTCCATAGAGGCCCCTTCAAGGTCATCGGTCATGCGGCTATCGCCGGTCCGGCTTTGTCGAGGGCTCGGCGGCCACGTCTGAGAGCAACTTTCACATGGCGGGGGCGGTGGGCAAGACCTCGATCGTGAGACCTGCGCCGATACCCTGTCGTGATCCTCACGGGATGTGGAAGTGTCGAGATAACGCTACTTTCATTATTAAGAATACCTGTTAAACAGGGTGTTCAATAGGGTTTTCGTCATCGTCAGCCATGGGCTGCGCAGCACGATCTGAATCGGCAGACAGGTTCCGCGGTAGACCAGCGCTCCGCGTCCCGGAAGCGTTAGCGCCCTCGGATCGGTCACCGCCCTCAGTGACATTCCCGCGGCCTGATCGAATGCGCAGACGGGCCACAGCATGACGGTCGCCTCGCGCTCACGCAACGTCGAGATCGCGCCGCGGAAGGTGGCGGCGACCTTCTCGGTCGAGGCCGAGGCCAGAACCCGCTCGGAACGTGCCAGGCAGCCTCCACCCCGACTGACGGTGGCTGCGTCGGCGAGGTCAGGTCGTCGACGACAGAGCCGTCCGAACCAAGCGGGTCTGAGCCAAGGCTCGCAGGAGCCGTGGAGCGCCCTGAACCGGGAGGCCCCCACAACCCAGGACACTGGTGCGTGTCGGCAGCTCGACGGGGTGGCCGCATCCCTCCCACCGCCCAGGTGCCCTGCCGGGAGCATCGACCCAGGTGATCCCGCGTCGGCAGCGGTCCGAGCTGGAGCACCGATCCGCTGCCGCACTCGGGGCGGGTTCGAGGTCCTCACGGGCACGATCTGGCAAGCGGTCGTGGCCGTCCCGTTAGGATGACGCCTCGCCCCGGCAGACCACCGGTGAGCACTCCGCGCGGAAGCCCGGCGAGTGCGGCCTGCGTGCTGATGGCTGCGCCCAGGATCAGCCCTCAGCCCCACGGAGCCGGCCCAGCGGGAGGTGGACGCAGCCAGCGGGCGGTCAGCAGCAGGGGCATGCTCGGTGGCCGTTGCGGTACGGATGACGGCCTCGAGCATCGCAGTTGCCCTGGCCGGGGCCCAGCACCTCGTCGATGGTTGGGATGAGCGCGTCGACGTCATCGAGGCACAGCAGGTCCCCACCCAGGCGCCCGGCGGCTGCAAGCCCCACAATCGGGCCAGACGTCGTGGATCCTCCGCCCCGACGACGGTACCCACTGCGGGATGCGTGAGGAGCCTGCGCCACTCGCGACAGCGCCCACGGCCTCGCTGGAACCACCAGTGGTCGGGGGCGTGAGTCCCGCACAGGTGCACTCCTCGCCTGACCGCAGCGCCGCCGTCGCGGCTGGAGACCACGAGGCGTGGAGCGCCCCGAGCCCGGTGCCCCGAGTGCCAGGGAGCGGACGTGTGACCCGCCAGTGCCAGCCCCAGCCTCTGTCGGTGCGGCAGATCCGTCAGGGCGAGAAGGACCTGATCGCCCGCCGTTTCCTGCTGGGCGGACTGAGCCTGGCCACTGCGGCTATCGCCTCCGTGCCCTCTGTCGCTGTCTATTCCCTTCGTCTTCCCCGAGCACCTCCTCCGGGTCCCGATGCCGCCTCAGCTCGCGCGCCCTGGACTCATCGACGACGTCGGGCAGGGGCGGGTGCCCAGAGCGCCATGGAACGGCCCGCCCCTGGAGGCGTGCGAGACGAGATCGACGATCTCCTGGACGTCGAGTCGGAGCCGCACCAGGGAGCCTGGAGTACCTGGTCGCCGTGTGCCTCGCCGCGCTCCTGCGTGCGGAACCGATCTCGTCGACACTGCCGTGCCCCGCTGACCAGGACCCGTCCAGGATGGCGGCCGAGTCGGGCGGCGCCGTCGTGTCCCTAGAACGTCTCTGGGTCGGCGGCGTCGAGCACCCACGAGACACACTCGCAGGGAGGTGTTGGCTCGAATCGCGGGGGAGACGGCGCCCTGAGGGCGCTGAGTGGCCAGAATGAGGTGGATCCCCAGGCTGCGCCCCTGCGCGGCGATGCGCACCAGCGCCTCCAGGGACCTCGGCGTGCTCACCGGCCAGCGTGGCGAACTCGTCGACAGCCACTACCAGGTGGGGAGGACGACCTGCGGTGGCAGGCAGAGGAGACGTCCTTGGCGCCGTGCGCTGCCGGGATCCGCTCCCGCCGGTGCACCTCGGTCTCCAAGGAGGACAGCGCCCTGCGGGTGCCGAACGGGTCCAGATCGGTGAGGACCCCGGCCGTGTGCGGTAGACCGGCAAGAGGACCGAACGCGGCCCCTCCCTTGAGTCGACGAGGACCATCGTCAGGTGGTCCGGCGGGTGACTCAGCGCCAGCTGCACCAGCCAGGAGATGAGCAGCTCCGACTTTCCCCGATCCTGTGGTCCCGGCCAGCAGAGGGCGTGCGGGCCGTCTGCCACCAGATCGGCACTCACCCGCTTGCGACCCCACACCCAGCACTGCGGACAGCGACGACTGTCCCACAGCCCGGTGGGCGCACCTGCTCCTCCCACCGTGTCCGCAGCTGGTGGGCGTCGAGGTCTCCGATGACCTCGCTGAGGGGAACCATGTCGGGGAACGTCGGCGTCCTGCGACGCTGACACGTTCTGCGACGTGTGATCCTGGAACGGCACAGGGTGACGAACCGCGTCCCACCAGACTGGTGAGCATGACGGCGCCCCGCCCGGAGATCGGACGCGTGCTCAGCGCCTGTGGCGGAACCCTGATCGCCTAGGCAGGTCAGCACCTGAGCGGTGTGGGGTGACCTGACGGCCCCCAGGTGAGACGGACTCCCCAACCCCCTGTCGGGCACCTGGTTCCGGTCTCCGGCTCGTTCTGCCGCAGACCGCCGGTGGACTCTCAGCTCGGTCAACCGGACCTCATCACGGGCCAGGAGCTGGGCGCACCACCATCTCACAGTGTTCACAGCGTCCTCACCCACCAGGGCCAGGCTCTCCCCGTCGGTGAGCGAGAGAATGCGCCGTCGTCGCCGCTCAGCGGTCCAGGCGGTCACAGCTCTCGGGAGGCTGACGCCGCCTCTGGCCCTCGGCACCGGCGCACTGAGAGGACTGGAGCACGCTGGATCGTGCGGCGAGGGCCAGCAACATCGTGGCGGGTCAGGCCGGCCGTGCCTCCAACCCGGCAGACAACCCCGACGACGACGGCGATCGCACCACCGAGGCCGGTCTACGCGCCTGGTTCGGCCTTCTCGACGTCCTTGCAGGAAGGGCACCAGGCGCATGATCGTCATGGCGAGCATCGGCGCCACCATGACCATCCCCATGGCACCGCGGCTTCCGGTCAGTGATCGCTGTCGCCGCCGAACCGGCCATGACCAGGGACGCAGACCAGCTGAGACCACTATCGACCATGCTATCGAGGACGCCGACGGCGGGCCGGAACCACCAGGTCGGAGGGGCGTTTGCGCAGCTCGGGAGCACACTGTCTCCCAGGCGCACGCAGGCCCCTCCCTCAGCCCGACCTCCCCGCGTACGCACGCCACCAGGCCCAGGTGCCAGTAGCGGTAGGTGCCGTTGGCCGATCTGCAGTCCTGGGCCAGGACCCTGCGACCGTGCGGCCTGCAGACGCAGATGACGGCGTGAGACCAGCGGATCGCTCAGCACCTCGCCCCGTCCGAGGATCCGCAGGCCCGCACCGCCATCACCAGACCGAGGTCGGGCCCGTCCAGAACCGCGAGGTGCCATGGACCTGCCAGGGGCATTGACCGCCGACTCCGCGGCCGCTTGCCCGACGAGTGCAGGTGCAGCAAGGAGGAGCCGGGGTCCGAGCGGAGCGGATGAAGGTCAGAGACGTCACGGCGGTACTCACTCGCTTCAGAATCACCGGTTGAGGCGCCGATCGTCGCCGGCAGACGAATCGGGTGTGGACAACCTCGCTGCTCTCGCTCAATCACGAGCGCTGTGGTTCCCCGGAAGAACCGTGATGGCAGAGCGACGCGGATACCGGGAGGCCGGAACGTACGCACCCCGGTCGCCGGGCTCGGGACGCCTGAAACCGTTTTTCAGCCCCAGTTGAGGGAAAGATAGGCCCATGACTGACACCGACGCTTCCCGCGGCTCCCGCTCCTACGTCGATCGAGCTCAGCGGACCTGAGCTACCGTGCCCGCTGGCGCCCGGGAACGCTGGGGCGAGCTGGTGCGTGACATCGAGGCCGCCCGAGACGCCTACTACAACGCGTGTCGATGCCGAGAGCCCTCTGTCGGATGCCGACTATGACGTCCTCTACCGCGAGCTCGGAGGACCTGGAGGCCGCGCACCTCTTCATGGCCAGAGCCGGATCACTGACCTCGCTCCGTGGGGGCCGCGCCATCACCGACTTCACCCCGGCCCCTCACCACGAGCGCATGTACTCCCTCCAGGACGTCTTCTCCCTCGACGAGGTCCAGGAGTGGGCGGAGCGCATGATGGCCGAGACCGGGGTCGCCGACGACGATGCTCGCCATGACCGCCGAGGTCAAGATCGACAGCCTGGCCGTGGCCCTGACCTACGAGAACGGGATCCTCACCCGGGCCGCGACCCGCGGCGACGGCACCACTGAGTGAGGACGTCACCGGCAACGTGCGCACCATCGCCTCGGTCCCCCTGGTCCTGGTCCGGCGACGCCCATCCCCTCCCTGCTCGAGGTGCGCGGCGAGGTCTACTTCCCCACCCAGGAGTTCGAGGGCCTTCAACGAGGATCGCCGCACCTCGCAACGTGCGGCGACAGGCCGATGGCGCCCGCTCCTTCAGGTCTTCGCCAACCCCCGCAACGCGGCCGCAGGTTCCTGCGCCAGAAGAAATCCTGCCATCACCGCCTCGCGGCCCTGGCGATGATCGCCCACGGGGTCGGTGCGATCACTCCCGCACCGGGGAGAGACTCCCCGCCCGACAGCACGAGTGGTATGAGCTGTTAGCCGGCTGGGGGCTACCGGTGTCCCCCTACAACACCGTGGTTCGGGGACGGGCCGAGCGCGAGGCCTACATCGAGCGCTACGCCACTCACCGTCACGACCTCATCCACGAGATCGACGGCATCGTCTTCAAGCTTGATGACCATTCCCTTCAGCGCCGCCTCGGCACACCTCCCGGGTGCACGCTGGGCCACGGCCTACAAGTACCCGCCTGAAGAGGTTCGCACACGGCTGCTGGACATCGCAGTCCAGGTGGGACGCACCGGACGTGTCACGCCCGCTTCGGCATGATGGAGCCGGTCCTGGTCGCCGGCTCGACGGTGGCCCGAGCCACCCTCCACAACGCCACCGAGGTGGCACGCAAGGGCGTGCGCATCGGGGACATGGTCATCGTGCGCAAGGCCGGTGACGTCATCCCCGAGATCCTGGGACCGGTCGCCGACCTGCGCGATGGCACTGAGCGGGACTTCGCTATGCCGACGCACTGCCCCTCCTGCGGTACCGAGCTGGCACCGGCCAAGGACGGCGACGTCGATCTGCGCTGCCCCAACACCCGTTCCTGCCCCGCCCAGCTGACTGAGCGGATCGCTCCTATCGGCTCTCGGGTGCACTGGATGTCGAGGGCTGGGAGACGAGCCGCCGGTGCCCCTCACACGGCCGACGCCGGACGGCGAGAGGCTCTGACCGCGCTCGCGGCGGGCAAGAGCCTGGACACGGAACGTGGACGACTTGCGCCTTCCGGCCGGGCGAGCTCGACGCCCTGCACGCCTCCCAGCGGGTGGAGGCCGTCGAGGAGCTCTTGAGGCAGGCGGGGGATCACTGAGCAGACACCCGGTGCTCACCGGTGAGGCCACTCTGTTCGACCTCACTGAGGAGGACCTGCGCGAGGTGTTCGTGTGGCGCCCCGTCTCCCGCCGGGGGGTCCCCACCGGTGACTGGCGCCTGAGCCGCTTCTTCTGGACCAAACAGACCTACGATGCAGACGGCCGGGTCAAGAAGGCGACAGTACCCGGTAAGAACGCCATCGCCATGCTCTCCCAGCTCCGGGATGCCCGTACCCTGCCCGCTCTGGCGCATCCTGGTGGCCCTGTCAGTGCGCCATGTCAGGGCCGACCGCGGCCCGGGCCTTGGCGGCGCGCTTCAGGTCCCTGGAGACCCTGTGCTATGCCGATGTCGCCGAGCTGGCCGAGGTCGACGGCGTAGGGTCCACCATCGCCGAGTCCTGGGTGCGGTGGCGCGACGTCGACTGGCACCGTGAGATCCTCAACCGTTGGGAGGCCGCTGGGGTCCGTGCCGGAGGAGGCCTCGGACCAGCGGAGGAGCCGGCGCGGACTCTGGACGGGCTGACCGTTGTCGTCACCCGGTTCCTCGAAGGATTCACCGTGACAGTGCCAAGGAGGCCATCGTCTCGCGAGGGGGAAAGGCCTCAGGCAGCGTCTCGAGGAAGACGAGCTTCGTCATCGTCGGAGACAAGGCCGGCTCCCAGGAGGCCAAGGCCCGCGAGCTGGGACTGACGATCCTCGATGAGAGGGGCTTCGTGTCGCTTCTAGAGGAGGACCGCAGGCGGTGCTCCTCAAGATAGATCAACCAGCTCGGGGCGGGTCCCTCCTGATCAGGAGGGACCCCGCCCTGACTGCTGGCCTCGCTGTCCGGCTCAGTAGTGGCTCTGGACCACGGTGCTCGTGTCCACCCAGTTGTAGATCCACTGCGCCTCGGAGACCGGCATGTTGACGCAGCCGTGAGATCCAGGTACCCGAAGCTCGAACGCCATCCCGCGCCGTGGAAGGCGTAGCCGCTGTGGAAGTAGCTCGCACCATGGGACATCCTCAGGCGACATAGGGCGATCCGTCGGCGTTCTCGCCACGCATGGTCTGGGACTCGTACTGCAGGTAGACCTTGCAGGTACCGGTCACCGTCGGGGTCTCGGCGGCACCGTCCACGATGGAGACCGGGCCGTGCACGGCAGTTGCGCCTCGTGAGGCGGTCACCGTCTTGCTCGACAGGTTGAGGTCGACCACTCTCGCCCGGGGCGGCCTGGTAGGGAGAGGTTCTCCGCACCCGTCGGCGATGGTGCGCTCCTCCACTCCGCCTTGACCGTCGTCGTCTCGAAGGAGCCGGTATAGGCCTGTCACGCCGAGGGACTGGGTGATCGACGTGGCGACGTGTCGACGTTGTTGACGGTCTTGCCCGTCCTTGGCCTCCGTGGGGGTGGAGACCACCTCCCGCTGGCATTGACATTGCGCTGACCGGTGACAGGATCGACGTTGGCCTCATCGGCCTGTGCCTTGACCCACTGGGAGACCTTTCGTGGAGTCCACCGCGATGGTGGGGGCGGAGTCGGCCGAGTTGTTCACCGTGATCCACGAGGCCTTGTCCGTGTCCTCCGCGGTGTAGGACTCGTCGTCCAGGGTGATGGTGACGTCCTGGGAGACCCAGTTGTTAGCCGTGTCGGCGACCTTCTGGGCGTCGTTGTCAGAAACCTTCGGATCGGCGTTCGTCATCGTCGAGAGATCGACGACGATCCCAGGGACGTAGCGGCCTTCTGTGCGGCCTGCGCCAGAGACATCCGCGACCAGCGCGGCGCCCTTGGAGACGCTCGTGGTGGAAAGTGGTGCCGTCCTCGCTGAGAACCACGGTGGCGTTGCGCGCCTTGGCGCGGTCCTCGGGGATGAGGGATGGCGTAGCTGTCCACCGTGGTCTTGTCGGTGGTGGTGACCACTGGGACCTCTCCCCTAGAGACCAGGGCGCTGGAACTTCTCACCGAAGGTGTCGCCGCGGGCCATGACAGCATCGGCGGTGGCCTGGGCGTCCACGAGTGGTTCCCCAGGTCTGCCAGGGAGGCGCTGGCGGTGACGTCCGGAGATGTCGACCTTGGCGCTCTGGCACGGTTCTCGATGGCGGCCACCACCTCCTCGCGGCTCTTGCCGGAGACGTCGGTGCCGGCGACCGTTGTCCCAGGCACGGCGCGACCGTCGTAGTGCGCGGCGTAGGGCGTAGCCTCCCGCACCGACGACACCCGAGCAGGAGGAGCGCGGCGGCCGCGACGCCCCAGCGGCCAGCGGCGGCGTCGCTGGGCTCATCCAAGTAGGAGTCCGTCTGTCGTGATGGGTGCCGCGAAGGCGGAGACGGCCGGCGAGGTCGAGTGCTGCTGGAGCCGCCGAGCGGTCGGTGCACACGTCCCGTCAGCGTCGCCGGTCTGCTCGGTGCTTCGCCTGTTCGCCGTGCAGCTTGCTTCTCGGTTCCCGGGCGTGCAGCGACTCGCAGACGGGGCGACCACCTCGATCTCCTCGGTGCTGCCCAGGTCCTCGTTCGTGTCGCTTGAGGTGGTGCTGGTAGAGCGTGCATGCGGTGCCGTGCCGTTCGCAGCCGCCTGGAAAGACAGACTGACGACGCACACCGCGGGCTCTCCGTACGGTGTGCTGAGCACAGGGGTCTTGCTCGATGAGGCTTCTCCCCTGGTGCTGAGCACCAGTGGAGAAGTGTTGCTGCTCATGCGTCCTCGTCCCTCGACCGGTCGCCCGCACCGCGCGGAGCCCGGCCGAGATCAGTTGTCCGTCCGACCTCCGGTGGCTCAACGTCCTGGAGGTCTGATCCAAGGTCGCTGCTCGGACCTGTCGCGGGAACACCGTTCCCGGCAGGCCGTCGACAACCCAGTGCTCACCATGACATCCGTGAAACGAGGGGATGTCAATCATCCCTCGAGGATGAAGTGCTGTGAGATCGCACTCGAATCGGTCTCAGTTTCCGTTTCCGCTGAATACCGGGGCTTTGGAGTCCATCGTGCGCCCTCGGCCCCCGGATTGTCCATGGGGATCGGTCCCGTCTGATGACGCACTGTGTCAACGTGATGAGGCGGCAGCTCGGCCCAGCCCGGCTAGACTCCACACCATGTCTGCTATTTCCACTGATGAGGTCGCACGGGCTTTGCCGCACTGGCTCGGGTGGATCTGAGCGAGGAGGAGGTGACGCGCCCTGGCTGGAGAGCTGGACGCGGTCGCCTCCTCCTTCGCCCAGGGTCACGAGCGTGGTGTCGCCCGACCTACCGGCCACCTCCCATCCCGTTCCCCTGACCAACGTGCTGCGTGAGGACGTACCTGCTCCCACGCTGGACGTCGATGAGCTCCTGGCCGGTGCGCCGGCCTCCGAGGACTCCATGTTCCTCGTGCCGCAGATCCTGGGGAGGACTCCGCCTCATGAGCAGTACTGACGCAGACCGACTGGCCGGCCTCATCAGGAGCAGTGCCGCCGATCAGGCGGCGGCACTGCGGCAGCGGGGAGGTCTCCTCCCGCGAGCTCACGCAGGCCCATCTGGACCGCATCGCCGCCGTCGACGGCGCCGTGGGGGCCTTCCTCAACGGCGATGCCGAGCATGCTCTGAGCCAGGCCGACGCCGCCGACACCGCCCGCAAGGAGGGGCCAGGGTGACCAGCGAGCTGGCTGGCGTTCCGGTGGCCGTCAAGGACCTCATCGTCACCCGCGGTCAGGTCACCACAGCCGCCTCACGCATCCTTGAGGAATGGGTGCCGCCCCATGACGCCACCCTCGTGCGCAACCTGCGCGCCGCCCGCACCCCTGATCCTGGGTAAGACCAATCTCGATGAGTTCGCCATGGGCGGTTCCGACTGAGCACTCGGCCTTCGGGCGCACCTCCAACCCGGGACCTCGGGCGCATCCCGGAGGCTCCTCAGGGCGCTCCGCTGCCGCCGTCGGATCGCCTACGAGGCCCCTGTGGCCGTCGGTACCGACACCGGAGCCTCGATCCGCCAGCCCGCGGCCGTCACCGGCACAGTCGGTGTCAAGCCCACCTACGGCACGGTCTCCCGCTTCGGCGTCATCGCCATGGCCTCCTCCTGGACACGCCCGGCCCCATGGCTCGCACGGTGCTGGACACCGCACTGCTCCACGACGTCATCGCCTCCCACGACCCGCTGGACTCGACCTCGCTGTCGGACGCCCCGCGCGGCTATGGCCGCTGTCGTGCGGGCCGCTCAGGAGGAGGACCTGACCGGCCTGAGGTCGGCGTCATCTCCGAGCCTCGACGGCGGCGAGGGGCTACCACGAGGGCGTCGTGGCCTCCTTCCACGCCGCCCTGGAGCTGTTACGAGGCGGCTGGCGCGCAGGTGGAGACCGTCTCCCTCGCGCACCTGGAGTATGCGCTGGACGCTACTACCTCATCATGCCCGCCGAGGCGCCTCCAACCTGGCCCGGTACGACGGGATGCGCTACGGGCTGCGGGTGGAGCCAGCGTCGGGCCCCGTCACCGCCGAGACCGTCATGGCGGCCACCCGCGGGCGGGCTTCGGCGACGGGTCAAGCGCCGCATCATCCTGGGCACTCACGTCCTGTCCGCCGGCTACTACGACGCCCTAGTACGGCTCGGCCCGAAGGTGCGCACTGGTGCAGCGTGACTTCAGCCGCCGCCTGGGACAAGGCGGACGTCCTCGTCTCGCCCACGGCCCCGGTGACCGCCTACCGCTTCGGGAGAAGGACGACCCGCTGGCGATGTACAAGCTGGACGTGACCACGATCCCGGCCAACCTCGCCGGGGTTCCCGGCATGAGTCTGCCCTCGGGCCTGAGTGATGACGGGCTACCGGTGGGCTTCCAGATCCTGGCACCGCAGCGGGCCGATGACCGGCTCTACCGCGCCGGAGCCGTGCTGGAGGCAGCGCTGGAGGAGACATGGGAGCGCCGCTGCTCTCGCGCGCGCCCGAGTTGGAGGAGACCCGATGAGTGACACGCTGATGGACTTCGGCGAGGCCGTTCGCCGCTACGCCGGTCCTGGGACTGGAGGTGCACGTCGAGCTGGGGACCGCCACCAAGATGTTCGACGCCGCGCCCAACGTGTTCGGTGCCCAGCCCAACACGATGGTGACCCCCGACTCGGTGGGACTTCCCGGAGCGCTGCCGGTGGTCAACGCCCGCGAGTGTGGAGTACGCCATCCGCATCGGCCTGGCCCTGGGGATGCGAGAGATCGCCGAGTCCTGCCGCTTCGCCCGGAAGAACTACTTCTAGCGGACCTGGCCAAGGACTTCCAGACCTCCCAGTCCGATGAGCCCATCGCCCACGACGGCGCCCTGGAGATCGAGCTGGAGGACGGTTCCTTCTTCACCATCCCGATCGAGCGGGCCCACATGGAGGAGGACGCCGGCAAGAACACCCACATCGGTGCGCCGACGGCCCGTATCGAGGGCGCCAGCCACTCCCTGGTGGACTACAACCGCGCGGCGTGCCGCTGGTGGAGATCGTCACCCGCCCCATCGAGGGCGCCGGCGCCAAGGCCCCTCAGGTCGCCGCCACCTACGTGCGCACCCTGCGCGACATCTTCCGGGCCCTGGGCGTCTCCGAGGCACGCATGGAGCGCGGCAACGTGCGCGCCGATCGTCAACGTCTCCCTGCGCGAGTCGCCCGACGCGCCGCTGGGCACTCCGCACCGAGACCAAGAACGTCAACACCTTCCGCGGGATCGAGCAGGGTCGTCCGCTACGAGATCCAGCGCCAGGCCGCCATCCTGGCCGCCGGGGGAGAGGTGCTCCAGGAGACCCGCCACGGTCAGGCCGACGGCACTCACCCGCGCCGGTCGCGTCAAGTCCGACGCCGACGACTACCGCTACTTCCCCGAGCCGGACCTCGTTCCGGTGGCGCCCAGCCGGGGAGTGGGTCGAGCAGATCCGTGAGCGCCTGCCGGAGATGCCCGCCGCCAAGCGTCGCAGGCTCAAGGCCGAGTGGGGCCTGAGTGACACTGAGATGCGCGACGTCGTCAACGCCGGGGCCCTGGAGCTCATCGAGGCCACGGCTGCGGCGGAACCACCGGGCAGGCCGCCCGCAAGTGGTGGATGGGCGAGCTCTCCCGCACCGCCAGGAGCAGGATGTCGCCCTGGAGGACATGGCGGTGATGCCCGCTCAGATCGCCGAGCTGCAGGGGCTGGTGGACTCCGGGCCGGCTCACCGACAAGCTGGCCCGGCAGGTCCTCGAAGGGGGTCCTGGCCGGGAGAGGTGATCCCGAGGCCGTGGCCGCTGCTCGCGGGCTCGAGGTCGTCTCGGACGACTCCGCCCTCCTGGGCGGGCCGTGGACGAGGCCCTGGCGGCCAACCCGGACGTGGCTGACAAGATCCGTGGCGGCAGGTTCAGGCGGCCGGCGCCATCGTCGGCGCCGTCATGAAGGCGACCCGTGGCCAGGCCGACGCCAAGCGCGTGCGTGAGCTGGTCATGGAGCGTGTCCAGGACTGGAGACGAGCGCTACTGGTCATTCAGCGGCTCGTTCCCTCATGCTGAGGGGTCTGCTCGAATCGTGTCGGTCCGTCCCCACTGCTCGTGACGAGTGACGGACCGGACTGCATCGTCGACGGCGCCCTGAACGATCCCATGTCAGTAGCGTCCCTCGTAGTGACACTCCCTCCCACAGGGATGGCCTGAATCCTGACAGAACCTGTGGACATCTCAGTATTCGGTCGCTGTAGGGACCTGTCATCCGATTAGGAGGCGGCCGGTGGGGATGAGCTCAGGGCACTCATCTCAAGACCCCGCCTGTCCCTACAAGGAGTGCCCATGGTTCAGCCCAGTCCCAGTTACACCGTCGTCCCTGTGCACTCGAGGTGCCCTCCCAGAAGGCGGTAGCCCAGTCTGGTCGACACCGCCACTGCGACTGGCGCCATCGTCACCGGCGTCGACGTGGCCGACGCCGATGGCGACAAGCTCACCGTCAACCTCACCGCCGACACCCGCGACTCCAAGCACCGCAACGAGCTGGTCGCCAAGCTGGAGGAGATCGACGGCGTTGTCGTTCGCACTGTCGGCGACTCGACCTTCCTGACCCATGTTGGCGGCAAGATCGAGGTGGCCGGCAAGTATCCCGATCCACAACCGTCGTGACCTGGCCCGCGTCTACACCCCCGGGTGGCCCGCGTCTGCAAGGCCATCTACGACCACCCCGAGCGCGCCCGGATGCTCACCATCGAAAGAACACCGTCGCCGTCGTCACCGACGGTACCGCGGTCCTGGGCATGGGGGACATCGGCCCATCCGCCGCCATGCCCGTCATGGAGGGCAAGGCCGTCCTGTTCAAAGCAGTTCGGCAACGTCGACGCCTGGCCGGTGGCCTTGGACACCAAGGACCCCGAAGAGATCATCTCCATCGTCAAGGCCATCGCCCCGGCCTACGGGGCATCAACCTGGAGGACATCGCCGCGCCCAAAGGGTAGCTTCGACATCGAGGCTCGCCTGCGCGAGGGAGCTCGACATCCCCGTCTTCCACGACGATCAGCACGGCTACCGCCATCGTGACCCTGGCCGCTCTCATCAACGCCCTGAAGATCGTGGGCAAGAAGATCGAGGACGTGCGCATCGTCCTGTCCGGTGTCGGTGCGGCTGGCAACGCCATCGCCAAGCTGCTCATGGCGCACGGCGCCACCGACATCGTCGGTTACGGGCGCACCGGGGCCCTGTCCGCAGCGGACACCGAGGGCATGAACGAGCACCGCAAGGTGCGCTCGCGGAGAACACCAACCCGCGTCAGGTGACCGGCTCCCTCAAGGGAGGGGACTCCAGGGGCATCGACGTCTTCATCAGCGTCTCATCGGGTAACCTGCTCGAGCCCGAGGACCTGGCCGTCATGAACGACGGCGCCATCGTCTTCGCCATGGCCAACCCGATCCCGAGGTCGACCCGATCGGCGCTGCCGACTACGCCGCCGTTGTGGCGACTGGGCGTTCTGACTTCCCCAACCAGATCAACAATGTGCTGGCCTTCCCCGACTCTTCCGCGGGCCTGCTGGACACCGGCATCACCGACATCTCCACCGAGCTGCTGCGGGCCGCCTCGACCGGCATCGCCTCGGTGATCGCCGACGACGAGATCAGCCCCGTGTACATCATCCCGGCGCCTTCGACACTCGAGTCGCCGACGCCGTGGCCAGGCCGTGCGCAAGTTCGCCGAAGAGATGAAGAACCGAACGTTCTGTCTGGCGTGAGCAGGGGCGTGCGGCACCAGCCGGTGCTGCGCCCACCGCACTCGGTCCTTGGCGCCACGGAGAGCTGGCACGATGCGCTCCTGAGCGCCAGAAGGATCCCCGAACCGAGGAGGCCTAACTGATGAGGAGCTCCACGCGAAACGCACGGCAGGCGCCACGGCTTCAGGTACGACGAAACTGGAATATCAGCGAAAAGTCGATGTGTCCTGGATCATGGGTGCCTGGTTTGACGTCCAGGGGTGGGGCACCTAAAGTACAGCCCGCTGCCGGGCAGGCCTGAGCCTCCGGTCAGCCTCCGGCTGCGATCCCGCTGGAGGATGCCAGCAGATGTGATCGAGGCAAAAGATCTTCGACTTGACGTTGAGACAGTAGGTCCTCTATATAGCCGGGTTGCTCGTTAGGACGAGTTGAATCCATAAGGCTTCAGTGAGATCTG
>BNJV01002978.1_pt1 | contig 36111 bp, 39 predicted proteins | sample 8540591 | NCBI WGS metagenome assembly BNJV01 (sample SAMD00202457, study PRJDB9452) | human saliva metagenome | host: Homo sapiens
CGGATAGTTATGCGCATCCGGATAGGTTAAGCTATCCGGATGTTCGTTACCCATCCGGATGTTGCCTACCCATCCGTATGTGAGCAGGCCGCCATGACCCGACCCTCCACTGAGCGAGCCCGCAAACGCTTGCTACGGTGTGACACCACGCCGGGCATACACCAGTTCGAGGTGGTGTAATGCCCCCAACCGGTGTCATGCCCTCGTCCGGTCCCGTGTAGACATGAGGATAGTCCCCGACAATAACGCACGTAATTCCCTGCGGCTGTTTCAAACCTTGAATTCGCATCGTTGGAATTGCAACGTTTTGGGCAGCACTCGAAAATGACCGCGGGAAATTATGTGCGACTTTTTATGGCCAGGTACTGCGGTCCCGTTGTGAACCCTGCGGCTCCAACACTGGTGGCGCGTGGTGCGTTGCTCAGCCAGGCTCGCCTCACCCCAGCCTTCGCGTCACCCAGCTGCCGCACGCTCCACGCGCTCGCACATGCGCCGCACGGACGACACCTCAGGCGCAACGAAAACGGGGGCCGGCGTCCGACCCCCGCTCGTTGCGTTCTTACTCCTGGTCGTCGCCGCGGCCTCGCGGCGTGATCTGGGGCCACTCGCGATCGATGTTCGCGTCCTTGCCCTGCTTGCGCAGGTACTTCTCGAAGTCCTCGGCCCAATCCTGGTGAGCCTGGAGCTGGTAGTCCATGAGCTCCAGGGCGCTCGCGGACGCCAGCTGCGGGTACTTGTCCACCATGCCGGCGAGCACGTCGAGCGTCATGGCCACGTCGACCTCGGCCGTGTGAGCGTCGGGGGAGGCGACCGCCCCGTAGACGGGCGCCATCTCCGTCAGCGTCTTCTTGCCCTTGCGGAAGCGGTCGAGCTTACGGTCTAACACCAATGGGTCGATGATCAGCATCGGCGCTCCCTCCAGGCGTTCCTCGAAGGAACCCAGGTGGTGGCGGCGCAGCTCCTGGTTGACCAGCGTGATGTCGTAGGTGGCGTTGAAGGCGACGACCGGGTAGCCGCGCAGCCAGTGCTCGGCGATGGAGCCAGCCAGTTCGTGCAGAACCTCCTCGATGGGGCGGCCATCGCGTCGTGCCTGCTCGGTCGTGATGCCGTGGACGGCCGTGGCCTGCTCGGGGAATCTCGACGCCCGGGTCGGTCAGCCACGTGGCCACCTGGTCGGGGGCGCTGACGCCGCTGCGGTAGGACGCGCCGTCGATGCGCAGCACCAGCGCGGCGGTGACGAGGCGGTCCTTGAGCGCGCGCACGCCCGTCGTCTCGGTGTCAAAACCCATCCACGGGTCGTCGATCCAGCTCATGATTGCTCCTAGCCTTGCCGGTGACTCCAGTGTGGCAGAGGGTGGGCACATCTGCGTCCCGTAGGCAGTAGAATCGGGTCATGAGCGACGAAGTGGAAATCGGTCGTGGCAAGCGCGGACGCCGCGCCTACACGCTGGACGATATCGCCCTTGTGCCCTCGCGGCGCACCCGTGACCCCGAGGATGTCAACGTCGGCTGGCAGATCGACGCCTACCACGTCGATATCCCCCTGATGGCGGCCCCGATGGACTCGGTGATGAGCCCGGAGACCGCGATCGCTTTCGGTCGCCTCGGTGGCATCGGCGTGCTCGACCTGGACGGCCTGTGGACCCGCTACGAGGACCCCACGCCGATCCTCGACCACATCGCTCACCTGGGTGAGGAGGAGTCGATCGCGACCCTCCAGCGCGTCTACTCCGAGCCGATCAAGCCCTCGCTGATCACCGCGCGCCTCAAGCAGCTGCGCGAGGCCGGCGTGGTTGTCGCCGGAAAGCTCTCGCCCCAGCGCGTGCAGAAGTACTGGCGCGCGGTCGTGGACGCGGGCGTCGACCTGTTCATCATTCGCGGCTCGACGGTGTCCGCCGAGCACGTGTCCTCGCGCCGCGAGCCCCTCAACCTCAAGCGCTTCATCTACGAGCTGGACGTCCCCGTCATCGTGGGCGGCGTCTGCACGGACACGGCGGCCCTGCACCTGATGCGCACGGGCGCGGCGGGTGTCCTCGTCGGCTTTGGCGGGGGAGCGGCCCACTCGACGCGCCAGTCCCTGGGCGTGCACGCGCCCATGGCGACCGCGATTGCGGACGTGGCCGCGGCCCGGCGCGACTACATGGACGAGTCCGGCGGCCGCTACGTGCACGTCATCGCCGACGGCGGCATTGGTCGCAGCGGCGACCTGTCGCGCGCGATCGCGTGCGGCGCGGACGCCGTCATGCTCGGCGCCGCCATCGCCCGCGCGGAGGAGGCTCCGGGACGCGGCTGGCACTGGGGTCGGAGGCGACCCACCCGGACATGCCCCGCGGCCAGCGCGTCCACGTCGGCACGACGGGCACGCTCGAGCAGATCCTCTACGGCCCCTCGACGCGCGCGGACGGCTCCCTGAACTTCGTGGGCGCCCTCAAGCGGACCATGGCCTCGACGGGATACTCGGAGGTCAGGACCTGCAGCGCGCCCAGGTGGTCGTCTCCCCGTACTCGGCGTCCTGAGCTCGCGCTCACTGAGCGTGACGAGGCCTGGGCTGAGGGCGACGAAGCAACGGCCCGTACGACGCCGGGCTGAGTTTGACGAGGCCGGGGTGCCTGCGCGCTCGCGGGTGCACGCCCGCCCGCTTGCGCCTTGTGTTTTCGGGAATATTCTCAATCAGCTTCCGCACGTTTGTGCGTGAGCTACACTTGTCATAACTCGTGTTGCCGTTGGTAAAGACGCCTGCGGCGCGGGGCTCGCCGGCCCCTCACGGTGAGGTGAGGTTGAGAGGACATCCCGATGAAGTGTGGGACACGATCACTAGCTGTATTCGGCGCGCTCGCGCTGTCCGCGATGGGGCTTGTGCCTGCCGCATGGGCGAACGAGGCATCCCAGTCCGGTTCCGCGCAATCGGGCGAGACCAGCCCCGGCCTCGTCGATACGCCGATCCCCGACATCCAGGCCGTGGGCGAGGGAGACGATTCCGCGATGGTGGGGGCCACCGTCACGACTCTCGGCGTCGTGACGGCCGCGTACCCGGCCGCCGAGTCCGGGCTGGGCGCGACCCTGGACGGCTACACGATCCAGACCCCCGGATCGGGCGGCGCGTGGGAGCCGGGGCGCACACGCTCCGACGGCCTCTTCGTCTACGCGGGCAAGAAAGGCGAGATCCCGGCCCCGGGCACCTGCGTGCGCGTCACCGGCACGGTCGGTGAGTTCCCCGCGACGAGTGCGAAGGGACAACCCCCAGAGCCTCACCCAGCTGGCCGCGACCTCCGTGAGCACGGTCGAGGGATGCCAGGCGCCGACGCCCATCCCGGCGACCCGCGTCCCCACGCCGGACGAGGCCGAGGCCCTCGAGTCCATGCTCCTCGCACCCCAGGGCACGTGGACCATCACCGACAACTACCAGACGAACCAATACGGCACCCTGACCCTCACCCCGGGTGAGGCCCCGCTGCGCTCGGCCACGGACGTGGTGGCTCCCGGGCAGGCCGCCCGCGACTACGAGGCCGCCAACGCGGCCCGCGCGATCGCGCTCGACGACGGTACCAACACGAACCTGCTGAAGGGGGCCGCCACCGAGGCCGCCTACGCCTACCTGGCGAACGGCTCGCCCGCGCGCGTCGGCTACCACGTGGCCTTCACCAAGCCCGTGGTCCTCGAGCCCCGGCACGGGTCCTTCGTCTTCCAGCCGACCTCCATGGTCGCCGGGCACCCCGACCGCTCTCCCGTGACCATCACCGGGGAGCGCCCGAGCGCGCCCACGGTCGGTGGCGACACCCGCGTGGCGACGTTCAACGTCCTCAACTACTTCTCCGACCTGGGCGTCGACGAGGCCGGATGCACGGGCTACCCCGGACCGCACGGGTGCCTTCGTGACGGCGAAGAAGTGCAAGGTGCGCGGCGCGTTCTCGCGCGAGGCCTTCGCGAACCAGGAGGCCAAGATCGTCTCCGCGATCAACGCGCTGGGTGCCGATGTGGTCGCCCTCGAGGAGATCGAAAACCCGGTGGCCGTGGGTGTGGGAACCGACCGAGACGCGTCCCTCGCGCGCCTCGTCGAGGCCCTCAACAAGGAAGCGGGCAAGGGAACGTGGGCGTACGTGCCCTCGCCCAAGACCGTTCCCGAGGCCGAGGACGTCATCCGAGTTGCCTTCATCTACAAGCCGGCGTCCGTCGCCCCGGCCGGCCCCTCGCTGATCCACGACGACCCGGCGTTCACGGGCTTGGCGCGCCAGCCCCTCGCCCAAGAGTTCGCGCGGGTCACGGGCGAGCGGTCCGCGCCCGCCTCCTTCGTCGTCGTCGCCAACCACTTCAAGTCGAAGGGATCCGTGCCCGAGGGCGCTACCTGCCGGCAACGTTGACAGCGGGGACGGTCAGGGCAACGCGAATGCGATCCGTGTCGCCCAGGCGGGCGCCCTGGCCTCCTTCGCCGCCCGATTCGCGGACAAGCCGACCCTGCTCGTGGGTGACTTCAACTCCTACTCGCAGGAGGATCCCGATCAAGGCCCTCGAGGCCGCGGGCTGGGAGCGCGTCTCCGGCGCGGGCGAGGCCTCCTACGTCTACGCGGGACGCTCCGGATCCCTCGACCACGTCTTCGCCAACGCGGCCGCGAAGCCGCTCCTCGCGGGGGTCACCAGCTGGGCCGTCAACGCTCAGGAGTCCATCGCCTTCGAATACTCGAGGGCCGGTATGAACGCCCACCTGGCCGTCGAGGCCGACAACCCCTACCGCTCCTCGGACCACAACCCGGAGCTGATTGGACTCACCCTCCTCGGTGGGGACGCCCCGGCCCCCGACGCCGAGCGCCGAGCCCGTCCGCCGCCGCCCAGCGCGGCCCCTCACGCTGAGCCCCTGCAGACCCCGTCCGCGTCCCCCGCGCCCGCTCCCTCGAGGGCGGCCACGGCCTCGTCCCGAAAGACGCCCACGCGCGCCGCGACGGTGAGCGGCCTGGCGCGCACCGGTGCGGACGCCGGCCCGGCAATCGGCATCGGCATCCTCCTCGCCGCAGCGGGCGGCGGACTCATCCTCCTCTCGCGCCGGTTTCGCCGCCGCGGCTGACACCACGAACTCCACACTCACCACGCAGGACGCGGCACCATCGCCGCCCCGATGAAAGGAACACACCCATGCGCAGACCATGGACTCGCCTCGCGCTCGCCTCGGCGGCCGCACTCTCCCTGGCCTCCCTGCCCGCCAGCCGCGCTCGCGGCACCGCAGGATGAAGCCTCACGGGAACGAGGCTCGCCCGATCACCCTGGATCTCTACACCCTCACGGACGTGCACGGACACATCCAGCAGGTCGCCAAAAAGGGCGTCGTGCGCGAGGCGGGGCTGCCCGCGATGAACTGCTACCTGAAGAAGGCGCGCGCGACGAACCCCAACTCCTCGTTCACTCTGCTGGGAGACAACATCGGTGCGTCCCCCTACATCTCCGGCGCCCTCAAGGACAACCCGACCATCGCGGCCCTCAACACGATGGATCCGCTGGCCTCCACGATCGGCAACCACGAGCTGGACATGGGGCAGGCCGTCTTCAAGCAGCGCGTCGACGGATCCAACCCGAGCGAGTTCGTGCAGGCGACCTTCCCCTACCTGGGGGCCAACATCGAGGGCATGGGCACCTACGGGGACGGCACCCCCTACCTGGGGGACTACAAGGTGTGGACGTCGCCCTCGGGCATGAAGGTAGCTTTCATCGGCGCGATCGCTCAGGACGTGCCCTACAAGCTCAGTCCCGGAACGACGGCGGGCCTGACCTTCACGGACCCGATCGCGCGCATCAACTCCCTGGCCGCCGAGCTGAAGAGCAGCGGACGGCCGACGTCGTCATCGCCATGCTGGACGACGACGTGAAGAACAACTACACGAAGGTCGGCAAGGACGTCGACGGCCTTATGGGCGGGGACACGCACGTGCCCTACGAGTTCGACCACGTCAACTCGGTCGAGGCCTTTCGACTCCGCCAACCCGCGCCTGGCGGGCATCGCGTCGGGTTCCTACACGGACAACCTGGGTCTCATCCGCCTGACGATCGACCCCGCGACGCGTCAGGTGACCAGCGCCGACTCGATCCTCATCCCGGCCGCCGAGGTCGCCCAGTGCGGCGCGGACCCCGACACCCAGGCGATTGTCGATAAGGCCGAGGCCGACTCGAAGGAAGCCGGCAAGCGCGTCGTCGCCACCGGGTACACGGAGCCCTTCAGGCGCGGCGTCTTCACGACCCCCGAGGGGGCGACGGACCCGGGCTCGAACCGAGGCATCGAGTCCTCCCTGGGTGACCTGGTGGCCGACTCGCTGCGCGAAACCATCCTCACCCCGGACGGAAAGAGCGTCGACATCGGCATGATCAACGCGGGCGGGCTGCGCGCCGACCTGGTGCCGAACGAGGACGGCACGATCACCTACGCGCAGACGTATGAGGTCATGCCTTTCTCCGATGAGCTGGGATACGTCACGCTCAAGGGATCGGACGTCAAGGACGCGCTCGAGCAGCAGTGGAAGACGGACCTGAACTCGCAGAACTCTCGGCCCATGCTCAAGCTCGGCCTGTCCTCGAACGTGCGCTACACCTACGACCCGGCCAAGCCCTACGGGGAGCGCATCACGTCGGTGACGATCAACGGCGAGCCCCTGAAGGCCGACGCGACGTACACGGTCGGCTCCGTGACCTTCCTGCTGGCCGGCGGCGACTCCTTCGAGGCCCTGACCCGCGGGGGAGCGGCCACGACGAACGGAAACCTGGACCGCGATTCCTTCAACGCCTACCTGGGCGCGCACTCGGGGGCCGGGCCCGTTCGATCCAGGCTACGGGAGGCCTGACGCCGCGCGAGGCCAAGTCCTCCATCGGCCTGACCCTGCCCACCGAGGCGGTGGCCGACGGCTCGACGGTGACGATCCCGCTGCGTGGCCTGTCCTTCTCCGAGGGCCCCTCGATCACCTCGAAGGTGCGCGTGAGCGCCGGGGGAGCGCAGGCTGTGGCCGAGGTCGACAACTCCCTCGTGGACGCGCACGCCTCCGACGCCGCCTCGGTCATCACGACGGATGGCGCGGGGACAGGCGAGCGTGGACGTGACGGTCGTGGGTGCCTGTGAGGGCAAGGCGGCCGGCGAGGTCGTGAACGTCCCCGTCACGGTCGCCACCGACTTTCGCGACGGTCGTCGAGGCCGGGGATGGCCTGACGATCCCCGTGACCTGCGCGGGAACGGCGGCGCCCAGCCCGAGCCCCGTCGGCCCGACGCTGCGGGTGACGCACAGTCCGGGTAACCAGGCGGCCCTCCGTCTCGCCCAGCACAAGAACACGAAGCGGGCCCAAAGGGTCCCTGGCCCGCACGGGTGCGGACTGCGGTGGCCTGGCCGGGGCGATGTTTGTCGGAGCGATCGGCGTTGCCGGGGTGTTTGCTCGGCGCCGCTTCAATCGTTACCAAAGCGAAAACAAGTAGCCCTTGACAGGGTGGGGGCGGCGCGGGAGACTCGGATCAGACGTAAAAGTCGATCATGACAAATGTTCGCGCAGTGGCTGCGTGGACATGATCCGCGGCCCGCGCCGCCACCGGTTCAAGGAAGAATCCACATCAACGGAGGAAAACACGCATGAGCACCTCACGAAGCTCCTCGCCGCGGCGGGAGTTGCAACGCTCGCCTTGGCCGGCTGTGGCGGCGGTGGAGGAACCGCCACCAGCCAGTCCGGCGGGGCGAAGGATGCCACCTCGTTCAAGGCCTGCGCGGTCTCTGACGCCGGCGGCTGGGACGACAAGTCCTTCAACGAGTCCGCGTACGACGGCCTCAAGGCCTCCCAGACCAGCCTCGGCATCCAGATCAACACGGCCGAGTCCAACTCGGACGCGGACTTCAACCCGAACGTGGAGTCCATGGTCTCCGACGGCTGCAACCTGATCATCGGCGTCGGCTTCAACCTGGAGAAGGCCGTCCACACCTCCGCCGAGGAGAACAAGGACGTGCACTACGCCCTCATCGACTCCAGCTTCAACGACGGTAACAACAACACGGTGACGCTGGACAACGCGCGTCCGCTGCTGTTCAACACGGCTGAGGCCGCCTACCTGGCCGGCTACGTGGCCGCGGGCATGACCAAGACCGGCAAGGTCGCCACCTTCGGCGGTATCCAGATCCCCTCGGTGACGGTGTTCATGGATGGCTTCGCTGACGGCGTCGCGGCCTACAACAAGGCCAAGGGCACGAACGTGCAGCTGCTCGGCTGGGACAAGGCCGCGCAGAACGGCTCCTTCACGCAGTCCTTCGACGATCAGACGCTGGGCAAGGAGCAGGCCCAGCAGTTCATCTCGCAGGGCGCGGACATCATCATGCCCGTCGCGGGCCCGGTCGGCCTGGGCGCGGCGGCGGCCGCCAAGGCGGACGGCAACACCTGGATCATCGGCGTTGACTCCGACTGGTACGAGGCCAACCCCGACTACTCCTCGATCGTGCTGACCTCGGTCATGAAGGAGATCGGCGCCTCGGTCGAGCAGGCGATCCAGGACTCGGTGAACGGCAAGTTCAGCTCGACCCCGTACGTGGGCACGCTGGCCAACGGCGGCGTCTCGATCGCCCCGTTCCACGACTTCGACGACAAGGTGTCCGCGGAGCTCAAGGCGGACCTGACCAAGCTCACGGACGACATCAAGTCCGGCAAGCTCGTCATCGAATCGCAGAACGCCCCGAAGTGATGCGATGCGTGTGGGGCTGGTGGCGGTGACGCTGCCAGCCCCACACGGGCATCGGGGGGCGCCCACCTGCTGGGGAAGGTCGAAGGAATGAAATTAGAGCTGCGGGGGATCACGAAGAGGTTTGGCCCCCTCACCGCCAACGACTCGATTGATTTAACGATCGAGGAGGGGCATATTCACGCCCTGCTCGGGGAGAACGGCGCGGGCAAGTCCACGCTCATGAACGTCCTGTACGGGATGCACGCCCCTGACGAGGGGCAGATCCTCATCGACGGCGAGCCCGTGACGTTCAAGGGCCCGGGCGACGCGGTCGCGGCGGGCATCGGCATGGTGCACCAGCACTTCATGCTCATCCCCGTCTTTACGGTCGCCGAGTCGATCGCCCTGGGCTTTCGAGCCGACCGGCCCGGCCGGGATCATCAGTCGCGAGCGCGCCCGCCAGACGGTGCGCGAGGTCTCGGCGCGTTTCGGTTTCGACCTGGACCCTGACGCCCTCATCGAGGATCTGCCGGTGGGTGCTCAGCAGCGGGTGGAGATCGTCAAGGCGCTGTCGCGCCAGGCGAAGGTCCTCATTCTCGATGAGCCAACCGCTGTGCTCACCCCGCAGGAGACGGACGAGCTGATGACGATCATGCGTCAGCTGGCCGACGCGGGGACCTCGATCGTGTTCATCACGCACAAGCTGCGCGAGGTGCGCGCGGTCGCCGATGAGATCACGGTGATCCGCCGCGGTCGGGTTGTGGGGCACGCGTCCCCGAGCGATTCCGAGGCCTCGTTGGCCACGCAGATGGTCGGGCGTGAGGTGCTGATGCGCGTGGAGAAGGAGCCCGCGCGCCCCGCCGGCGGTGGCCTGTCCTTCGAGGACGTGTCTCTGCTGGGCACGGGTGGCGTTCCGCTGCTCGATCACGTGTCCTTTCGATGTTCCCCGCGGTGAGATCCTGGCGGTCGCCGGCGTGCAGGGCAACGGTCAGACGGAGCTCGCCGAAGTGATCCTGGGCCTGCAAACACCCGACAGCGGGGTCATCCGACTCGAGGACGCCGATATTACGCGTGCCAGGCCTCGTGAATCCCTGGACGCGGGCGTCGGATTCATCCCTGAGGATCGGTCGACGGACGGCATCATCGCCTCGTTTTCGATCGCGGACAACCTGGTGCTGGATCAGTTCCGCTCATCGTCTTTCTCGTCCCTTGGTTCCCTCAAGCGCGGTGCGATTACACGCAATGCCCGCGACAAGGAAAAGGAATACGACATCCGCCTGACGGCCATCGAGGACCCGGTGTCCTCCCTGTCGGGCGGTAACCAGCAGAAGGTGGTCGTGGCCCGCGAGCTGTCGCGTGACCTGACGCTGCTGGTCGCCAATCAGCCGACGCGCGGCGTCGACGTCGGCTCGATCGAGTTTATTCACCGCAGGATCGTGGACGTGCGTGATCAGGGCTGCGCGGTTCTGCTCATCTCCTCGGAGCTTGACGAGGTCGTCTCGCTCGCGGACCGCATCGCCGTCATGTACCGCGGCCGCATCGTTGGCATCGTCCCGGCGGACACGGGCCGCGACGTCCTCGGCCTCATGATGGCTGGCGTCCCCCTGGACGAGGCCGTGGCGGCTTCCTCGGGATCCGCTGGGGACGCCGGGGTGCCTCGAAAGGAGGGGCAATGAGCGCACGCACGAGTAGCGGACTGGGCATCGTGACCAGGGTCTTTGGCTCGCAGTGGTTTGTCTCGGTGTTGGCCGTCCTCATCGCGTTCGTCATCGGCGCGATCCTCATCGCGCTGTCGGGGGCGTCCGTGGCTGGACGCCTACTACGCGATGTTCCGCGGCTCCATCGTGGACCCGAACGCGGCGAACGCTGTTCGCATGATCAAGCCGCTGACGGACTCTCTCTTCTATTCGATCCCGCTGATTATCTCGGGTCTGGGCCTGGCGCTCGGATTCCGGGCCGGCCTGTTCAACATCGGCGGCAAGGGCCAGATCATCGTCGGAGCGCTCGCGGCCGTGTGGGTGGGCTTCGCGGTGAACCTGCCGCCGGTCCTGCACACGCTGGTGGCCCTCCTCGTCGCGATCGTCGCGGGCGGCCTCTACGGCGGCATCGCGGGCGTCCTGAAAGCAAAGACGGGCGCGAATGAGGTGATCGTGACGATCATGCTCAACTCGATTGCGACGCTAGGCTTGGGATACACACTCGCGCAGAAGGCCTGGCAGGTGCCCGGAACGAATCAGCCGGTGACTCCCAAGGTCGCGGAGAGTGCGGCCCTCGCGCGGCTCCTGCCCGCCCCCTTCAAGCTGCACGTCGGGTTCCTGGTCGCCCTGGTCGCCCTCGTCGCCTTCTGGTGGCTGATCGAGCGCTCCACCCTGGGATTCCAGATCCGCGCGGTTGGCGCGAACGCGGCCGCCGCCCGAACGGCCGGCATCTCGGTCGAGCGCATTACGGCGGTCACGATGGTTCTCTCGGGCGCGTTCCTCGGCCTCGCCGGGGCGAACGAGGCCCTGGGCACGATCGGGTACGTCTCGCGTGACGTGGCCGGTTCGATCGGCTTCGACGCGATCACGGTGGCCCTGCTGGGCCGCAACAAGACGTGGGGAACCTTCGGCGCTGGGCTCCTGTTTGGGGCCTTCAAGGCGGGCGGCTACACGATGCAGGCCAAGGGCGTGCCGATCGACATGATCCTCATCCTGCAGTCGGTCATCGTCCTGCTGATCGCCGCGCCTGCGCTCGTGCGGTGGCTGTTCCGTCTGCCCGATGTCCGCGCGCTCGCGGCGAACACGCGAAAGGGGAACGCTGATGAGCACAAGTGAGTCCGGCGCGGTCACTCAGGTCGAGGCCAAGCGCTCCTGGAAGCTTCCCGGCATCTACGTGGCCGCCTGCGTGCTGCTCGTGGTCTTCGCGGCCGCTAGCTCGAGGCGACATGACACTGCGCCTGAACGACAAGTCGCAGTCCTACGCGATCCCCGACATCGTCACCGCGGGTGCGCCCATCGTGTGGGTGCTCGCCGCCCTGACGATCGCCATCACCGCATGGACGGTTGCGGCGACGCTGCGGCGCGCCGCCCAGCCCGCGTGGGCGCGCGTCGGCGGCATGGCCATCGTCGGGCTGTCCACGATCCTCGGGTTCCTGTTCTACGCGGGCTCCGGGTCCTCTGGCGTCGTCACCCTGACCTCGACCCTGGTGTCCACCGTGGCGATCTCGACGCCGCTCATCTTCGGATCCCTCTCGGGCGTCATCTCGGAGCGCGTGGGCGTCGTCAATATCGCGATCGAGGGCGACCTCCTGGTCGGCGCGTTCGCGGGCGTCATGGCGGCCTCGTACTTCCAGACCCCCTACGCGGGCCTCGTCGCGGCCCCCTCGCGGGTGCCCTCCTGGGGTCCCTCCTGGCCCTCTTCTCCGTCAAGTACGGGGTGGATCAGATCATCGTCGGCGTCGTCCTGAACGTCCTGGCCCTGGGCCTGACGACGTTCTTCTACGGCACGATCATGAAGGACGCTCCGGGAGCCTGAACACCAACCAGTTCTCGCTGTCCGACATCAAGATTCCCGTCCTGTCGGAGATCCCGATCGTCGGCCCGGTCCTGTTCAACCAGTCGATCCTCGTGTACCTGATGTACGCGGCCGTCATCGCCCTGGCCTTCTTCCTGTTCCGCTCCCGCTGGGGCCTGCGGCTGAGGGCCTGCGGTGAACACCCGCGCGCCGCCGACACGGTCGGCATCAACGTGGGGCGTACGCGCACCCTCAACACGATCCTGGGGTCGTCCTTCGCAGGACTGGGCGGCGCGTTCTTCACGATCGGTTCCGGCCTGGCGTTCACGGACAACATTTCCGCGGGCAACGGCTACATCGCCCTGGCCGCCATGATCCTGGGCAAGTGGAACCCGCTGGGTGCCATGGGCGCGGCCGTCATGTTCGGCTTCGCGCAGGCCCTGGCGCGCATGCTGCCCAACATCGAGCCCGCGATCCCCGCCGACCTCGTCTCGATGATCCCCTACGTGGTCACGATCGTGGCCGTCGCGGGATTCGTCGGCAAGTCGCGCGCACCGGCTGCTGAAAACATCCCCTACGTGAAGTGAGAACCCGCATGGATCCAACAGATATTGACTGGGACGACCTGCTGGCCGAGGCCATCGAGGCGATGAAGCACGCGTACTGCCCCTACTCGAACTTCCCCGTGGGGCGCCGCGGGACTGACGGCAGACGGCTGGCTCGTCAGCGGCTGCAACGTCGAAAACGCCGGATACGGCGTCACTCTGTGCGCCGAGTGCGGCATGGTCTCCGACCTCATCCGCTCCGGCGGAGGCACCCTCGTCGCGGTCGTCGCCGTCAACGGCAACGAGGAGCCGGTGGCCCCGTGCGGGCGCTGCCGCCAGCTCATCTACGAGCACGGCGGGCCCGTCCTGCCTGGTCCTCATGCCCGACGGCGTCGCGCCCATGACCGAGGTGCTGCCCGGTGCGTTTGGACCCCACGACCTGTCGAGCGTCGCCCAGGCGGCCCCGGCCTCGTCGGAAGAGAAAGAAGAACACGATGGCTCTCTTTGATGCCGTTGACATTATTCGCGTCAAGCGAGACGGGGGAGTGCTGACCCCCGACCAGATCGACTGGACGATCGACGCCTACACGAAGGGCGTCATCAAGGACGAGCAGATGGCCGCCCTGGCGATGGCGATCTTCCTGCGCGGCATGGATCGGGGCGAGATCGCCCGCTGGACGGACGCGATGATCCGCTCGGGCGCGCGCATGGACTTCTCCGGGATCGGCAAGCCGACGGCGGATAAGCACTCCACGGGCGGCGTGGGCGACAAGATCACGCTGCCCCTGGCCCCGCTGGTCGCGTGCTTCGGGCGTGGCCGTCCCGCAGCTGTCGGGCCGAGGCCTGGGGCACACGGGCGGCACCCTCGACAAGCTCGAGGCGATCCCCGGGTGGCGCGCGCAGCTGAGCAACGACGAGATCATGACCCAGCTGGGGCCCGGCTGCGGTGCGGTCATCTGCGCGGCGGGATCGGGCCTGGCGCCCGCGGACAAGAAGCTCTACGCCCTGCGAGACATTACCTCGACCGTCGAGTCGATCGCGCTGATCGCCAGCTCCATCATGAGCAAGAAGATCGCCGAGGGCACGGGAGCCCTCGTCCTGGACGTCAAGGTCGGATCGGGTGCCTTCATGAAGGACCTGGACGCCGCGCGCGAGCTCGCCCGCACGATGGTCGATCTCGGGCGCGACGCGGGGGTCGCCACGCGCGCCCTCCTCACCGACATGTCCGTGCCGCTGGGGCGCAAGATCGGCAACGCCCTCGAGGTGGAGGAATCCGTCGAGGTTCTCGCGGGCGGCGGCCCCTCCGACGTCGTCGAGCTGACGTGCGAGCTCGCGCGCAACATGCTCGACCTCGCGGGGGTGAGCGACGCCGACGTGGAGGCCGCCCTGGCGGACGGGCGCGCGATGGACCGCTGGCGCGCGATGATCCGCGAGCAGGGCGGAGACCCGGACGCTGCGCTGCCGCGCGCCGCGCACACCCACCAGGTCCTCGCCGAGGCAGGGGGAACCGTCGTGGGCATGGACGCCCTGTCCGTGGGCGTGGCCTCGTGGAGGCTGGGCGCTGGCCGCGCCGTCAAGGAGGATCCCGTGCAGGCGGGTGCCGGCGTCGAGATCCACGCCAAGCCTGGTGAACGCGTCGCGGCGGGCCAGCCCCTGCTCACGCTCCACACCGACGACGAGTGGCGCATCGAGCGCGCCCTGGAGTCCCTCTCCGGTGCCATCGAGATCGCCGACGGGGTGATCCCCGAGCCGCGCAGCGTCGTCCTGGAGACGGTGTCCTAAAGGCGGGCAGCCGCGAGCGCACAGGGAGGAGGAATCGTGGAACGGCGCGACGAACAGTCGATCGAGGCGGTCAAGCTCTACTACCAGCAGGGCCTCAGCCAGGCCGAGGTCGCCACCCGCATGGGCCTGTCGCGCCCCACGGTCGCCAAACTCCTCGCGCATGGCCGCGAGCGCGGCTTTCGTGACCATCGAGATCCACGATCCGCGCGAGGATGCCTCGGAGATCGCCCTGCGGCTGGAGCAGCGCTTCGGCCTGGCCTGCGCTCGCGTCGCCCACGGCCCGGACATGACCGAGGGCGAGGCCATCGAGCAGGTCGGCCGCGTCGGTGCGGATGTGGTGGCTCAGCTCGTACGCGATGGCATGAGCGTCGGCGTCTCTTGGGGGCGCACGATGAGTGCGCTCGCGGCCCACCTGACCCGCGCCCCTCGCGTGGGCGTGCGCGTCGTCCAGCTCAAGGGCGGGGCGTCCTTCTCCGAGAGGGCGACGCACGATTTTGAGATTATGCGTTCCTTTTGCGAGGCTTTCGGTGCCCAGCCGCGCTACCTGCCGCTGCCCGTGATCTTCCAGGACACCGCGATGCTCTCGATCGTGCGCCGCGACCGGTCGATCGAGCGGATCCTGGAGGAGGGGCGCGGGGTGGACGTGGCGGTGTTTACCGTTGGCTCCCTCGGACGTGAGGCCCTCTCGCTCAACCTCGGACAGCTCGAGGACGACGAGGTGGAGGCGCTCCTGCGCGACGCGGTCGGGGACGCGTGTTCACGATTTTTTACGCGCGAGGGCGACGTCGCCCTGGCGTCGGTCGACCGCAGGACGGTTGGCATCACGCTCGATGAGCTGCGCTCTCGCCCTGTGCGGGTGCTCGTTGCTGGCGGGCGTGTGAAAGCGGAGGCGCTGGACACGGCGCTTCACATGGGGTTGGCCACGCACCTGGTGGTCGACCAGGACCTGGCCCTGGCGCTGCTGGAACGGCCGCGTGGGGCAACCCCGCGCGGGGTGCGTGATCGTACCCCGAGTGGATGAGAACATTTGTCAAAGCCGCTCGTTGACACATTTCAATTGCACGGCATAGCCTTGCGACAAGGGTAAAGAAGCCTCGACGGAGCCCCGGGCTCCTCGACACCACAGGAGGACACATGCGCTCGACACCGCACATCAACCCCACCGCCCCCATCGCGCCGACGATCCTCCTGCCCGGAGACCCGCTGCGCGCGAAGTTCATCGCCGAGACCTACCTGGAGGACGCCCAGCAGTTCAACGCCGTGCGCAACATGCTGGGCTACACCGGCACCTACCGCGGCACCCCGGTATCCGTCATGGGATCGGGCATGGGCATCCCCTCGATCTCGCTGTACGCCCACGAGCTGATCCACGAGTTCGGCTGCACGCGCCTCGTGCGCGTGGGCACGTGCGGTGCCCTGCAGCCAGACGTCAACCTGTACGACGTCGTGGTCGCCCAGGCTGCGTGCTCGAACTCGGCGTTCCTCGATCAGTATCAGATCCCCGGCTCCTACGCCCCGATCGGCTCCTTCCGCCTCATCGAGGACGTCGTGCGCCGCGCCCGCGAGGCCGACGTGCCGATCCACGTGGGCAACATCCTCTCCTCCGACACGTTCTACAACGCGAACCCGACCTTCAACGAGGCCTGGCAGCGCATGGGCGTGCTCGCGGTCGAGATGGAGTCCGCGGGCCTGTACGCGACCGCCGCCCACGCGGGCGTCGAGGCCGTGGGTATCTTCACGGTCTCGGACTCCCTGGTCACGGGCGAGGCCACCGACGCTCAGGCGCGTCAGACGTCCTTTACCACCATGATGGAGCTGGCCCTGCCCCTGGCCCAGCTGTGATGCGACAAGAAAGTAGTTCCATGAACAAGCGTGACGTGGCCGCGATCATCGACCACACGATCCTCAAGCCCGAGGCCACCCAGGCGGACGTTGCCCGCATCGTCGAGGAGGGTGCCGCGGCCGGCACCTTCTCGGTGTGCGTGTCCCCCTCGATGCTGCCCCTGGACGTTCCCGAGGGCCTGAAGGTCGCCTGCGTGGTCGGCTTCCCGTCGGGCGCGGTCAAGCCCCAGGTCAAGGCCTTCGAGGCCGCCCAGGCCGTCGCCGACGGCGCGGACGAGATCGACATGGTCATCAACCTCGAGCTGCTCAAGGACGCGCGCCTTCGTGAGCTTGAGGAGGAGATCGCGGCCGTGCGCCGCGTCGTCCCCGCCCCGCGCATCCTGAAGGTCATCATCGAGTCCGCCGCCCTGACGGACGACGAGATCGTCGCAGCCTGCAAGGCATCGATGGCGGCGGGCGCGGACTTCGTCAAGACCTCGACGGGTTTCCACCCCGCGGGCGGGGCCTCGACCCACGCGGTCGCGCTCATGCGCGCCACGGTCGGTGACGCCCTGGGAGTCAAGGCCTCGGGCGGTATCCGAGACGCGCAGAGCGCCCTGGCCATGATCGAGGCCGGCGCCTCCCGCCTGGGAGTGTCCGCAACCAACGCCATCCTGGCAGGACTGGAGGACTAAAGACGATGGAGCTGCTCGAGCGCGCCCGCCAGTGGGCGAGCCACGACCCGGACCCCGCCACGGCCTGCGCCCTGAGCGCCGACATCGAGGCCGCGGAGCGTGGCGACGAGGAGGCGGCGGCCCGCGTGGGGGCTGCCATGAACGGCCCCCTCCAGTTCGGCACCGCCGGCCTGCGAGGCGTCGTGGGTCCGGGCGAGTCCCGCATGAACCTCGCGGTCGTCATCCGCGCGACCGCCGGCCTGTGCGAGGTCGTCAAGCGCCACGCAACCGGTACGCCCACGCTGGTGGTCGGCTGCGATGCCCGCCACGGGTCCTCCGAGTTCGCCACGGCTGCCTGCCGCGTGGCCTCCGCCGCCGGCGTGCGCGTCCTCGCGCTGCCCCAGGCCAACCCGACCCCGCTGACCTCATTCTCGATGCTCCACTTCGACGCGGACGCGGGCGTCATGGTGACCGCCTCCCACAACCCCGCCCCGGACAACGGCTACAAGGTCTACCTGGGTGGCACCGTCGCGCAGGGCGACGGGCGCGGCGTCCAGATCGTCCCGCCCTTCGACGCCGAGATCGCGGCGGCCATCGAGGCTGCGCCGCCCGCGGACGAGGTCCCGATGAACGACGACCTCATCGAGGCCGTGGACCCGCGCGAGGAATACGTGGCCTGCGCGTCCGCCCTGGCCTCGGGCGAGGCCTCCGCGCGCGAGGACCTGCGCATCGTCCTGACCGCCATGCACGGCGTGGGCGCTGCGATCACCTCGCGCGTCCTGGCCGAGGCCGGTTTCTCCAACGTCTCCCTCGTGGCGGCGCAGGCCGATCCCGATCCCGGACTTCCCGACCGTGCCCTTCCCCAACCCCGAAGAGGCCGGTGCCCTCGACATGGCGATCGAGCAGGCGCGCGAGCAGGGGGCCGACCTCATCATCGCGGTCGACCCCGACGCGGACCGCTGCGCGCTCGCGGTGCCCGATCCCGCCTCGGAGACGGGATGGAGCCCGCTCAGCGGAGACCAGATCGGCTCGCTGCTGGGTGAGTTCCTGGCCGCGCGCGGCATGACGGGCTCGCTCGCGAACTCGATCGTGTCCTCGCGTCTGCTCTCGCGTATCGCCCGCGCCCACGGCCTGGAGCACCACACGACGCTCACCGGTTTCAAGTGGATCGCCCGGGCCCCGGGGCTCGGCTTCGGCTACGAGGAGGCCATCGGCTTTTGCCCGGATCCGGCCCACGTGCGCGACAAGGACGGTATCGCGACCTCGGTCGTCGCCGCCTCCCTGGCGGCCGCGCTCAAGGCGCAGGGACGCAGCGTGTGGGACGAGCTGGAGCGCCTGGCGCGACTGCACGGCCTGCACGTGAGCTCGCCGCTGACCTTCCGCGTCGAGGAGATCGAGCAGATCGCCAGCGGCATGGCGCGCCTGCGCGCCCAGCCGCCGAGCGTCCTGGCTGGTTCTCCCGTCGTCGAGGTCTCGGACCTGTCGCAGGGGTACCGCGGCCTGCCGCCCACCGACGGCGTCCTGGTGCTCACCGAGGCGGGGGATCGCGTCATCGCGCGCCCCTCGGGCACGGAGCCCAAAGCTCAAGTGCTACCTCGAGGTGATCCTGCCGGTCGCCGAGGGCGAGCCGCTGCCCTGGGGAGCAGGCGCGTGAGCGTCTCGACGCAATTAAGGGAGCTTTCGCCGAGATTATCGGCCTGTAGAGAGCGAATCGGGGACTCCGTCGGCGTATTTTCTGCGGGTAAAGCCCTGCGTGAAAGAAATAGATAACGCTATACTTGCGTATATGGCAACTCACAGTGAATCGCTGGCGGAGGCCCTGCCCTTCGCCGATCGGCCCGTCGAGAAGGCGCCCGGTCACTGGGTCCTCGCGCGCGCCGGAAAGACGGTGCTGCGCCCCGGCGGACTCGCCCTCAGTACGTGGGCCCTCAAGCGTGCCGTGTTGCCCGGCTCGGACGTCGTCGAGTTCGCGCCCGGCCTGGGCGTGACGGCCTCGGCGATCATCGAGGTGGGTCCCGCCTCCTACGTCGGCGTGGAGCGCGATCCGAACGCCTCCGCGCGCGTGGACGCCATCGCCTCGGGCGTGGGGCACTGCGTGAACGCCGACGCCGCGCAGACCGGCCTGCCGGATGAGAGTGCGGATGTCGTCGTCGGCGAAGCCATGCTCTCCATGCAGGGAGAGAAAGCCAAGCGAGCCATCATGAGCGAGGCCGCGCGCATCCTGCGCCCCGGCGGCCGCTACGTCATCCACGAGCTGGCGATGCGCCCCGACACGATCCCGGAAGAACCAGCCACTGAGATCCGCCGCGCCCTCGCCCGCGCCATCAACGTCAACGCCCGGCCCCTCACGGTCGCCGACTGGAGGCGCGCGCTCGAAGAGGTCGGCCTCGTCGTGGAGGAAACACGCACGGCTCCGATGGCCCTCCTCAAGCCCGGCCGCATGATCGCCGACGAGGGCGTGCTCGGAGCGCTGCGCATCATGCGTAACGTCGCGCGGGACAAAGACCTGCGTGAACGCGTCCAGGCGATGGCGCGCACGTTTAAGAAATATGACCGACACCTGTGCGGCGTCGCCATCGTCGCGCGCAAACCCAAGGAGAGCCAATGAGCCTGTCGCCCGAATCGAACACCGAGGTCCCCACGCCCATCATGACGGACCTGCAGGACATCGCCTCGATGATCCAGATCAACGAGGAAGCCACGGTCTCGCGCACCGTCATGCACGCAGAGGGCGTGCGCCTGGTCCTCTTCAGCTTCGACAAGGGACGAGATCCTCAGCGAGCACACCGCCGCGATGCCCGTCATCCTGCACACCCTCGAGGGCGCCCTCGAGATCGAGGCCGACGGCCGCACCGTCGTCCTCAAGCCCGGCGACGTCATCCACTTCGGCACGCGCCTGCCGCACGCCGTGCGCGCGCTCGAGCCCTCGAAGCTGGCCCTGTACATGCTGGATCGCCGCGAGCGCCCCAAGGCCTGAGGCTCCCGACACTGTGCGGCGGGCCCCGTCCTCGTGAGGTGATGCACGAGGCCGGGGCCCGTTTGTCGTATCCGCGCGGGGCGGGCGGGGCGGCGGCGCCCCGCGGAGCGTTACGTCAGCGACGCCTTGCCGGCGCCCTTCGCGACCAGCCAGAGGCCGGCCTCGACGATGAGCCCAGAGACGACGAAGACGATGGGCACGGAGATGCGCGCGTCCATGAGGGTGGTGGCGGCCAGGGCGATGCCGTGGGCGGTGCCCAGGACGCCGCCGCCGAAGAGGATGGGCCAGGCGGCGCGGTGAGCGCGCTCCCAATCCTGCGAGCCGGGCTCGATGCCCGCCAGGCGCAGCCCCAGGGGAGGGCGGCACACGCCGGCGCGCGCGGTCAGGCCCGACGCGAACAGGTAGAGGCCACCCGCGATGAGAGCGACGGCGAGAATCAGGAAGGCGGCGATCAGTCCGACGTGCACGGGAACCCCTCGAAAGATAAGCGTTTCACGGCCGTTTCACGAAGGGCCGCGCGCCCATTCTACCCGGCCCCGGCCTCGTCGCCGCGAACGCAGCGGCGAGCGGCGGCCAAGCGGCGCGCCCGAGCCGGCCCTCGCTCAGAAGTAGCAGGCGATCGGGCCGTTGGGACCCGGCACGACGGTGACGGGGGTGTCGAAGATGTCGGTGAGGACCTCGTCGCGCATGATCTCCTCGGGCGTGCCCATGAAGGCGACGTTCCCGTCCTTGAGTGCGCAGATCTGGGAGGCGTAGCGCGCCGCGAAGTTGATGTCGTGCAGGACGATGACGATCGTGCGCGAAAACTCGCGGGCCGCCCGCTCCAGCATCCGCATCATCTCGACGCTGCGCGCGATGTCCAGGTTGTTGAGGGGCTCGTCCAGCAGGACGTACTCCGTCTCCTGGGCGAGCACCATGGCGACGTAGGCGCGCTGACGCTGGCCGCCCGAGAGCTGATCCAGGTAGCGACCCTCCAGCTCCTCCAGGTCGAGGAAACCGATGTAGCGGTCGATGATCGCCTCATCTTCCGCGCTCAGGCGCCCCTTCGAGTGCGGGAAGCGCCCGAAACCCACCAGCTGACGCACCGTGAGGCGTGAAATGAAGTGGTTCTCCTGGCGCAGGATCGACAGGGTGCGCGCCAGCTCGGAGGACTTCGTCGTGGCCACGTTGAGGCCGCCGACCTCGATCGTGCCCTCGTCGATGCCGAGGAGGCGCCCGATCATGGTGAGGATCGTGGACTTGCCCGCGCCGTTGGGGCCCACGAGCGCCGTGATGCCGCCCGTGGGGATGTCGAGGGAGACCTCGCCGATGCGCACCGACGGCGAATACTGCTTGACGACGGAATCGATGGAGATCACAGGCGGCCCTTCCGCAAAATAGTGACGATGAACGCGAGTCCGCCGACGAACTCGATGATGATGGCGACGACGCCCTGCGTGTTGAACACGTGATTCATGACGAAGTAGGCGCTGGCCAGGATCGCGGCGCCCAGGGCGACGGACATCGCGAAGATGTAGCGGTGATCGTGCGTGTCCGAGAACTGGTAGGCCAGCGTCGCGACGAGGAACCCGAGGAACGTCATGGGACCCACGAGCGCGGTCGACGTGGCCATGAGGATCGACACCAGGACGAGAACGAGCACGGACGTGCGGCGGTGGTTCAGGCCCAGGTTGGTGGCCGTCTCGCGGCCGAGCGACAGCACCGACAGCTGGCGCGTGAGCAACACGAGGGCGATGGCTGCGGCCGCGACGAGGGGAACCGCGATCGGGGAAATACTCCTTCTGGGCGTTGGCGATCGACCCGAAGAGGCGCGCGGTGAGCACGTCGAACTCCGAGGGGTGAGCAGCCTCTGCATGAAGGTGGAGATCGACCCGAGGCCCGCGCCCAGCATGACGCCGATGAGGAGCATCGCGTGCATCGAGGCGCGCTGCGAGGTGAGCAGCCACGAGTAGAGCGCGAGCGTGAGGGCGATCATGAGGGCGAGCTGCCCGACGAAGTTGCCGACCGTCGCCGACGCGTTGAGGCCAGCGACGCCCAGGAAAAAGATCGTGGAGGTGTGGATCGCCCGGTACAGGGACTCGAAATCCGAGGATCGAGGGCGTGATGATGCGGTTGTTCGCCACCGTCTGGAAGGCGACCGTCGCCATGCCCTGGCACACCGCGACGATGGCGATCGCGAGGACCGCGAAGGCGCGCCGACGGGCGAGCCTCCAGAACACCGGGGTGCCGAACTGCGCGGGATTCTTCCACGCGATGAGGCCGATGCAGGCGAGGAGCGCGACCGCGCACACGACCCCGAAGAGGATCCACCAGCGGCGCCGGGCGGCCGGGGACGTGAAGGCGCCCGTGCGTCGGGCGGGGCGCTTCGTGCGCGCGGACGAGGCCGGGGCGGGGGACCGGGGAGGCGGCCTCGCGTCGCGCGGGGAAGTCAGGACGCTCACAGGACGGCTCCCTTCCTGGCCTGGCGCAGCACGAGCGCGATGAAGACGAAAGGCTCCGAGGACGCCCAGGATGACCGACACGGGCATCTCGAAGGGGGAGATGATCGTGCGTGCCAGCAGGTCCGTGACCGTCACGAGGGAGATGCCCGCCAGGCACACCCAGGGGAGGTTCGTGCGCAGGTTGTCACCCATCGACATGGACACGAGGTTCGGGGACGATGAGGCCCAGGAACGGCAGGGATCCGACGACGACGGTGACGACGCCGGTCGCCACGGCCACGAGCCCCGTCGCGATGAGGACCATGCGGTGGTAGTTGACGCCGAGGGAGATGGCGATGTCCTCGCCGAGGGACACGGCCGTCAGGCGGTCCGCCATGATGAACACGATCGCCACGACGACGGTGACGATCCACAGGACCTCGTACTGGCCCTCGTAGACCGAGGTGAAGGACCCCTGGAACCAGACGGAGACGCTCTGCAGGGTGTTCGTCTCGAGCGCCAGGAATGTCGAGATCGCGGAGACGACCGCGCCGAGCATCATGCCCATGATCGGCACGAGCAGTGAGGATCGCAGGGAGACGCGGCGCAGCAGCGCGAAAAACACCATCGTGCCCACGAACGCGAAGACGATCGCGCAGGTCATGCGCACCAGGATCGGGGCGCCGGGCCACACGATCATGATGACGAGCAGGCCCAGACCCCGCCCACTCGGTCGTGCCCGTCGTCGAGGGCTCGGCGAATCGGTTCTGGGTGACCAGCTGCATGACGAGGCCGCTCATCGACATCGCGGCCCCCGACAGGACGAGCGCGATCGTGCGGGGGACGCGCACGGCGAGGAAAATTTGCCACCCGTCGTCCTGGGAGAGAATCGAGTACTCGCCGGTCGACAGGGATAGGACGAGGAGCGCAGCCACGGCGAGCGCGGCCAGGGCGAGCGCCAGGGGACGGCGTTTCGACGAGGCCGGGGCGGCCTCACGCTTGAGTGCGGCGTCCGCGGGTGTGGCGGTGGTGGGGAGTGCGTCATAAGAAAACGGGGTGCGGGTGCCGCCCCGGGGGGCGGCACCCGCTAGCGTGTCAGAGGGTCACTTCTTCGCGGCTTCGAAGGCGTCCGCGATGGAGTTGAAGATCTCCGTGTAGGTGATGATGGACTCGTTGGTGTACGTGTCGTTGGGCGCGTACACGACGTGCTTGTTCTGCAGTGCGGCGACGTTCTGCAGGGCGGCGTTGTCGTTGATGACGGTCTCGGCCGGGGTGTTCGAGCCGTCCTTGGTGATGGCGGCGTCGCGGTCGAGGACGAAGATCCACGCCGGGTTGGCCTCGGCGATGGCCTCGACGGAGATGTCGTCACCGGTGTGCGAGTCGGTCGAACCCTCGACCTCGAGGGCGGGCTTCAGGCCGAGCAGGTCGAAGACCGGGCCCCACGTGCGGCCCTTGCCGGGTGCCACGTAGCCGATGTTGCCGCCGGAGACGTCAACCGCCATGACGGTCGAGGAGCCGTCGTAGGCCTTCTTCGCGCGCTCGATCGAGGCGTTGAAGTCGTCGACGAGCTTCTTGGCCTCGTCCTGCTTGCCGAAGATCTCGCCGAGGTCGGTGACCTCGCGGATGAGCTCCTCGTTGAAGGGCTTGCCCTCGCGCGGCTCGAGGTTGATGAGCGGGACGTCGGGTGCCAGCTCCTTGATCTGCGCGTCGAACTTGGAGAAGCGCTGACCGGAGATGATGAGGTCGGGTTCGGCGGCGACCAGGGCCTCCAGGTTGGGGTCGCGGTGCATGCCCACGTCGGCGACGTCCTCACCGTTGAACGCGGTGATGGTGGTGGGGATCAGCTTCTTGGGGCGGCGACGAGGGGCACATCCCACTGCTGCAGCACCTCGAAGGTGCGGTTGTCGAGGGAGGCTGCGCGGGTCACGGGCAGCTTGATCTCGACCGTGCCGTCGTTCGCTTCGACCGTCACGGACGAGGGCTGGGTGGCCTGCATGGTCTCGCTCGAGGCGGCGGGGGACTGGGACGAGGTGGTGGTGCCGGAAGAGCATGCGGCCAGGCCGAGAGCGGCAACGGCGGCGATGGCGGCCAGGGAGGTGGTCGTACGAGACATCATTTCTCCGTAGAGGTTTTCTGCGTTGGGGCTGAAATAGGAAAAGCTAGGCTTACCTAACTGCCAAAAGTAACCATGCAGAAATTTAGGGTCTCGTGCGTGTGAGTGTAAGCATAGTTTCGAGGTGGAGCGGGCAGCATGTGACCTGATGAAGCCCGAAAACGATCGTGGCGAGTACGCTGAGGGGCGGTGCTCGCGAGCACCGCCCCTCAGAGAACAGCCCGGCCTGCCGAGCAAGCGAGAGGTCAGTCGACCAGGCCCTTCACGGCCTCGTCGAGTTCGGCGACCCAATCCGCGCCCGACACGTCCGAGGGCATGCGCCAATCCCCGCGCGGGGACAGGGAGCCGCCGGCCATGACCTTCGGGCCGTTGGGCAGCGCGCTGCGCTTGAACTGCTGGCTGAAGAAACGCCACAGGAACAGGCGCTCCCACTTGACGATCTCCTCCAGCGAGTACGCGACCTTGTCCTCCTCGGGGAAGCCGACCGGCCAGGAGCCCACCGAGGCATCCGACCAGGCATTCTCCGCCAGGAACGCGATCTTCGAGGGGCGCGCGCCGCGGCGCAGCACATAGTAGAGCGTGAAGTCCTGCAGGTTGTAGGGGCCGATCTTGTCCTGCGTGGACTGCATCTTCTCGCCCGGCTTGGCGGGAACCAGCTCGGGGGAGATTTCCGTGTGCAGGATCGACAGGAGGACCTCGCCGACGCGATCGTCAAACTGCTTGGAGGCCACCACCCAGCGGATCAGGTGCTGCATGAGGGTCTTCGGCACGCCCGTGTTGACCGCGTAGTGGCTCATCTGGTCGCCCACGCCGTACGTGCACCAGCCCAGCGCCAGCTCGGACAGGTCTCCCGTACCCAGCACGATGCCGCCCAGGTGGTTGGCCAGGCGGAACAGGTAGTCGGTGCGCAGGCCCGCCTGGACGTTCTCGAAAGGTCACGTCGTAGGTGGCCTCGCCCTCGCCGTAGGGGTGACCGATGTCGGCCAGCATCTGCGTGGCCGCCGGACGGATGTCGATCTCCTCGAAGGACGTGCCCAGGTACTGGCACAGCAGGGTCGCGTTCTTCTTCGTGCGCTCGGAGGTGGCGAAACCGGGCAGCGTGTAGCACAGGATGTCCGTGCGCGGACGGCCCAGCAGGTCCATCGCGCGGGCGGCCACGACCAGTGCGTGCGTCGAATCCAGGCCGCCCGAGACGCCGATGACGATCTTGGGGTTACCGATCGCGCGCAGGCGCTGGACCAGGCCGGCCACCTGAATGTTGTAGGCCTCGTAGCAGTCCTGCTCCAGGCGCGTGGGATCGTTGGGGACGAAGGGGAAGCGGTTGACTGCTCGCTCCAGGCCCAGGTCGGTGCGCGGCGGGTCGAGCGTGAACTCGACCTCCTGCGGGGCCATGCGCTCGTCGCCCGCGAAGTAGCGCTGGGCGTTGTCCGTGAACGAGTTCTGGCGCTTGCGCTCGGTGCGCAGGCGCTCCAGGTCCACGTCGGCGATCGTGATGTGGGTGCCCTCCTGGAAGCGTTCGCCGATCGCGAGGCGATCCCCGGCCTCGTAAATCATGGTTTCGCCGTCCCAGGCGAGGTCCGTGCTGGACTCGCCCATGCCGGCGGCCGTGTACACGTAGGCCGCGCAGCAGCGCGAGGAGATTGAGCGCACCATGAGCTCGCGGTCGGCGCCGCGTCCCACGGTGATGGGGGAGGCCGACAGGTTCGCCAGGACGGTCGCGCCCGCGAGCGCCAGCTCCGTCGACGGGGTGACGGGGACCCACATGTCCTCGCAGACTTCGATGCCGACCGTCAGGCCGGGCACGTCGTCGGCGGACAGGAGGACCTGGCCGAAGGGAACCCACACGGGGCCGCCGCTGAATTCCTCGACGCCGCCCCACGGCACCTCGATGCGCTCGCAGGCGCGCGGGGGCATGGTGACGAAGTGGCGCTTCTCGTAGAACTCGCGGTAGTTGGGCAGGTGGGACTTGGGGACGATCGCCAGCACGCGGCCGCGGTGGATGGCGACGGCGCAGTTGTACAGGGCGTTGTCCTTGCGCAGGGGTGCGCCCACGATGAGGAGGGGCAGCAGGTCGGCGCTGGCCTCGACGATCTGTGCGAGGGCCTTCTCGACGTTATCGAGCAGCACGTCCTGCAGGAGAAAGGTCGTCGATGGCGTAGCCGGAGACGCACAGTTCGGGGAATACGCCCATCGCGACGCCGCGCGCATCGAGCTCGCGGGCGGCGTCGATGATCTCGCGCGCGTTCTCGAACGGGCGGGCGGGGTGCACGGGCAGGGTCACGGCGGCAACGCGCGCAAAAGCCCCTGATCGTAGAGGGAATGGAAGTTCATGGTTCTCCTTCGGTACTGGGCTATTCTTGCGCACTCGGCGCGCTCGCGCTCTTCATCGACGAGGCCGGGGCTGGGGCGGGTGGGCGGCGCAGGGGTGGGTCGAGGACGAAGGCCGTAGTCGTCGACGCCCGGGGACGAGGCGGTAGAGGGCGGCCGGGCGCCCGGCACCCTCGCGCACCGTGCCGCCCGTTGGTTCGATGAATGACGCGGTTTTTGTTGCTTTGCGGTGAAAAGTTGCGCGGGTCGAGCGCCGATCCCCAGATGGCTTCGTACGTGGTGCGCAGCTGCGTGATCGTGAACTCGGGGCCGCAGAAGGATGTGGCCAGGGGTGAATACTCGATCTTGGAGCGGGCGCGCTCCACGCCGTCCGCGAGGATTGTCGCGTGGTCGAAGGCGAGGGGCGAGGTGGGCGCAAGGAGGGCGTCGACGGGGTGCCAGAGGGCTCCCGCGGCGTCGCCGCCCGAGCGGGTTGGTGAGAACGAGGGGGCGAGGAGGAGGTAGGCGACGGAGAGAACGGGCCCGCGCGGGTCGCGGCCTTCCGGTCCGTAGGAACGCAGCTGTTCGAGATGTCCTGGCGGAGTAATGCCGGTTTCCTCCTCGAGTTCGCGCGCTGCCGCCTCCTCGGTCTGCTCGCTCTCGCGCAGAAAGCCGCCGGGGAGCGCCAGGTGGTCCTTGAAAGGCTCAATACCGCGCCGTACGACGAGCGCGTGGAGCGTGTGGTCGATGACCGTCAGGGCGACGATGTCGACCGCGACGGGAATGGTCAGGGGTGAAGTCATGGTGCAAGCCTAGCCTATTTGTGTCGAGTTGACATTAAATGCGGTGAGGGGTTATCGTCATCCTGACATAAACAAGTGGTTTACCACCCAACCAAGGAGTCATCATGGGAACCCTTCACCACCACCCCTTCCTCATCCGCTACCAGGGCGGCGCCGGCGATCACGTCGTCCAGATCCGCGCCGGACGCACGATCCGATCCGGCGTCGGCCAGTCCTTCTGGCTGCGAGCCGGCCGCTGCGCGCTCGCCGAGGTCCCCACCGCCAACCGCGCCCACAGCTTCCTCGTGCAGGCGACCACCGCCGACCAGCAGAACATCAACGCGCAGGTTGCCATCACCTACCACATCGAAGACGCAGAAGCCGCCGCCGCGCACTACGACTTCGGCCTGTACCCGCGCGAAGCGGGAGCAGACGCCCAGGGGCTGTGGCAGATCGACGAGACCGTCACCCGCATCGCCTTCTCCGCCCTGGCCTCGGCAATCGGCGAGATGACGCTCACCGACGCCATTTCCGGATCCCTCGAACGGGTCGGACGCGTGCTGGCCCAAGCCTTCGCGGACGATCATCAGCTGCGCGCCACCGGCGTTGCCGTCGTCGACGCGCGCCTGCTGAGCCTGCGCCCGGACGAAGGGGTCGAATCCTCCCTGCGCGCCCCTCTCCTCGAGCAACTCCAGGCCGAGGCCGACCGCGCCCTCTACGAGCGCCGGGCGCTCGCGGTCGAACGCGAGTCCCAGATCTCCGCAAAACGAGATGCAGTCCAAGCTCGACCTGGCCCGCAAGCGTGCCGACCTCGTCGATCAGGAAGGCCATAACGCCAGGCGCGAAGCCGAAGAGAAGGCCGCGGCGGACGCTATTGAGGTCGAAGCGGAAGCACGCCGTATCATTGAAAAAGCTAAGGCGTACGAGGTCGACTGGAACACCGCGGGCCGTGCCCGGATCGCCAACGACGCCGCCTACATCCAGGCACTCGCGCAGGCCGGGCCCGAGGTGGCGCGCGCCCTCGCGCTGAAGGAAATGGCGAAGAACATGCCGTCCTTCGGGAACATCACCATCACCGCCGACGTGCTCAGCGATCTCGTCGCTGCCTTCACCGGCTCCGCAAAGGCGGGACAGTAGTCATGCGCCGCCGCGCCGTCATCGTCCGACGCCCCACCGAGTTCGATGAGCTCATGGACCGCTACTCTACGCGCGGTCAGGTCGAATTCGTCCTGAAGAGCCGCGGGCGCACCCTCGAGTCCGTTGAGCGTGCGCACGAGTCTCACGTGGCCGCCCTGGCTCGCGTGCGTGCAGGAATACCGGACGGGTGGGCGAGCGCCGACGTCGAGCGCGACTCCCTGTCGCGCTTCCTCTTCGCCCCCGAGGACGTCATCGTCGTCGTGGGACCCGACGGTCTGGTCGCCAACGTCGCCAAGTATGCGGGCGACCAGACCGTGGTCGGCATCAACTCGGTCCCTCGAGTCGAACGCCGGCGTGCTCGTGCGCTGCACGCCCGACCAGGGGATCGCGGCCCTCGGGCGCATCGAGGCGGGCGGCGACCTGCGGGTGGACCAGCTGACGATGGTGCGAGCGACCGCCGACGACTCGCGCACGCTCACCGCCCTCAACGAGGTGTTCATCGGGCATCCGAGCCACCAGAGCGCCCGCTACGAGCTGCGGGCCCCTGGGGCCGTCGTCGAGCGCCAGTCCTCCTCGGGCGTTGTCGTCTCGACCGGGACCGGGGCGACCGGGTGGGGCGCATCCCTCAAAGCGCGGCCGCCACATGGGGGACCTGCCCGCGCCGACCTCGCGCTCACTCGCGTGGTTCGTGCGCGAGGCGTGGCCCGTCGCCCTCCACCGGGCGTCGAGTGCACCGAGGGCATCCTGGGACGAGGGATGAGGACCTCGGCCTCGTCGTTGCCTCCGAATCCCTCGTGCTGTTCGGCGATGGCATGGAGTCCGACCGCCTGACCCTCACCTGGGGCCAAAGCGTGCGGATTTCGCGCGCCCCGCGCGCCCTGTCCTCGTTGACCCCGCCGGCCTGGGGAGCACTGATCCTGACATGAGCAGACTCTGAGGAACTGGTGGACAGCAGTAGCCGGTGCGCGTAGTATTGAAATCGGTAACGGGGCTAGCGCTCAGAGTGCCACATCGAAAACCCACGCCCATGCGGTGTGGGTTTCCGTCTATCTAGCCGAAGGAGGCCAGATGCTGGTTGCTTATCTCGACGAAGTTGCCGAGGCGGGAGCTTTTGTTAGCAAAACACATAAGAACTACAACGGATCACCTGCTTTTGGATATGCGGGTTTCGTGATCCCGAGTGATCAAGTGCGAGTGATGTCGCAGTACTTCACCGAGAAGAAACGGAGACTCTTTGCCCACCTGATCCCGGTTGAAGCGACAGCTGGGACCTGGGAGAGGAAAGGATCTGATATCTTCACCCCGGTGGCATGGGACTGCTATCGGCGTCCAATCGAAGGTTTTCGCGAACTCGTACGTTTCCTCTGCGCCCGTGGCGGACGTTTGTTTTTCTATGGTGAAGAGAAACCGCTGGGCACTGCCACAGAGAGGTGGGGGAAAGACTCTCGGCTTCAGAAGCAGGGACTCCTTGAGTTTAAGTGGGGCTGTCTCCACCAAGCTCTCAATAGGCTCTGTACGTATGCAGAGCGTCACGGGGAAAACCTGATTGTTATCATGGACACCGAAAACGAAAAAGAACGGGTCGTTCAAGTACAGAACTCATATGCCCATGTCTTTAACCGTACAGCGGATCCAGACCACGGCGAGATGCGACGGCTCATCGAATCAACAATGCATGTTGATTCTAAGCTGAGTGCAAATGTTCAATTTGCTGACTGGGTAGCGGCGGCCGTGAGGCGTGCCTTCGAATATCAGCTCATTGAAGATAGCCCATTTTGCTGGGTCCCGACAGCTTTCGAGGACTTGACGCGTTCGAAGCTGACGATCGAGTCAAACTGGCTCTTCATAATTGGGGGTGTAGTTGGGGTCTGAATCCTCCGGTTTCGAGGAGTGCTCGGGTGATGTAGTGGGTGAGGTTTCGGAATCCGAGTGCGGATCCGCGTAGGTGTTCGAGGCGGCCGTTGATGGCTTCGGTAGGACCATTGGAGGTGTGGGGGTGGTCGAAGTAGGCGAGGATGTCCCCGGCTCGGCGTTTGAGCGTTCTGCCCAGCGTGATGAGCTCGGTCAGACCCCTCGGTACACGCGTGGAGGTCAGGGTGTTGATTTCGGCTTCCATCAGGGCCTTACCGCGGATTTTGTTGGGATCACGGTAGGCGTCGATGATGTTCTGGTAGGCGCTCCAAGTGACCTCGAGCGCGATGTGCTCCTCACCGGAAAACAGGTTGAGTAGTTGGTGCTGCTGGCGTGGCGTGAGCAGGCAAGATCTGGTGTGCAGCACCCTGCGGGCCTTGTATAGGGGGTCGGTGGCACGCCCGCGCCGGTGGTGGAGTTCTTGCTGGATGCGTCTGCGGCACTCATCGAGAGCATCACCGGCCAGGTGCACGACGTGGAAGGGGTCCATGACCGCTCTCGCGCCGGGGAGTTCTTCAGTGGCTGCGCTTTTGAACCCGGTGAATCCATCCATCGCGACGATCTCGATGCGCTCACGCCACGTGGCAGGGCGGGAGGCCAGCCAGGTTTTGAAGACCTGCTTGGAGCGGCCTGGGACCATGTCCAGGAGCCGGGAGGGGCCGCGGCGTTCTCGGATGGGCGTCAAGTCCAAGATGACGGTGACGTATTTGTCGCCGTAGGGGGTGTGGCGCCACACGTGTTCATCCACCCCAATGACACGCACGCCATCGAACCGAGTTGGATCATTGATCAGCAGACGCGCCCCTTCACCCAGGACAGCGGTGTTGGCGGTATTCCAGGACACGCCAAGGGCCTGGGAGATACGCGCCACCGTCACATGATGAACGACCAGCCCAGTGAGCGCCCAGCGCACCGCTGCGCGCGAGAGCTTTGGCGCGCGGATCGGCCGCTTGGCTCATGTGTTGGCGCCACACGTGAGCACACGTCTCGCACCGGTAGCGGCGCACGCTCACGTGCAAGATCGTGGGGCGCCACCCGCAGGGCTCGTGCGCCAAGCGCCTGACCACCGTGTCACGAGAAACGCCCTGGCACCCGCAGCGTCGACACCACCGGTCCTCACCACTAATACGGCACGCCAACACTGCATGGTCTGCCCTCAATGCGCTGACCCGTCACCTCCAACCCCAGGTCATCCAGGCGCGTGAACGCGCTCAGGTCAGGGCGATCAAAGGTAGTATTGGGCATGTCGAGGTCTTTCAGATGGACGGTGTAGCAATCTCCATCATCGGAAGACCTCGACCCCTACCCGGCCACGACACGCCCAACCCCGCCCACAACACCTACACCCTCAAATGCGAAGAGCCTCAAAACTATACTTCTCCCATTCACGGGGCGGGGTACGCGAGGTTCACAACTCGGGCATCTTCGCCAGAGAACGCCCCGCTCTTGCGATGTCAATCAGCCAGAGGCTGAGCCCCGAGGTTCGGACCCGGATGGAAGAAGCAAAGTCAGGAATACTAGCGGTTGCTCGCGCCAGTGGGCTATGACTAGTGCTCTAAAACTCGTGCATTACAACCCTACGCAGACACGGTGCCCCGCGCGCGCAGCTCGTCCATGACGCGGTCGAGGGTTGCGCCCACCGGCTCGCGGATGATCAGGTCGGCATGCGCGTCTGCCGAGGTCGGGGTGGTGTTCATGAGCACCAGGTGGTCCCCCGAGAAGTAGTTGATGAGGCTCGCCGCCGGGTAGACCACGAGGGACGTGCCGGCCACGATCAGCGTGGACGCCCGCGCGATGGCAGACACAGCGGCCTCGATGACACCCTGGTCGAGGGACTCGCCGTACATAACGATGTCGGGGCGCATCTGTGAGGCGCATGACGGGCACGTGGGCGCGGGATCACCGTCAACCGTGACAGCATCGCCCAGCGCCGCGACGGTCCCACAGCGCGTGCATACGAGCCGCTCCCAGTTGCCGTGCAGCTCCCACACGGCGCGCGACCGGCCCGCTGGTGCAGGCCGTCGATGTTCTGCGTGATGACCGCGTCCAGGCGCCCCGCGGCCTCCAGAGACGCCAGCGCCCTGTGCGCGCCGTTGGGCTCCACCGGACGGTAGATCTCGTGGAACCACTCCCAGTAGGCCTGCGGGTGCCGCTCAAAGAAGTCAATGCTCAGCACCGTCTCGAGGGGAATCTCGCGCTCCTGAAAGTAGAAGCCGTTCGCCCCGCGAAAATCGGGGATCCCAGACTCGGTGGACACGCCCGCGCCGCCGAAAAACACGGTCGACGGTGAGTGCAGCGATCCATTCTGTCAGGGTAGAAACGTCGTCGTTCATGAGGGCCTCCTCGCTCGCGCTACTCTCCCAGGATACGCCCGAGGCCGGGGCCCCACGTGGGAACCCCGGCCTCGTCGTAGCCTGAGAATCAGACGAAGGTCAGCGCCTGGCGGGCGATCGCCAGCCCCCGGCGAGAGCCTGTGCGCGTCGAAAACGCAGTCTGGCGCTCAACGTGACGGTTTGCCCGGGCTGGGAGCGCTTGCGCGTGCGTGCACGAGCTGGAGGCGGGAGAGATTCTCGGGAGACATACCGGTCAGGGAGTCGAGGTGTGGCCGGACTCTGTCGAGAATCCCGATGTGGTGGATATTGGGGATATAGGACACTACGTGTTGCTGTGCGCGTGCTGGGGGTTGCTTGTGGGCCCGTGGGTTTTCAGGGCACCGGGCCCGGCCGTGGGGCAGGGCTGTGTGCCCGTGCGCGGCGAGGCCAGGCCCTGCGGTCTCTCCGGCACCTTCCGCACCGGTGGGGCCTTCTCGGCTGATGTTGCTCGGCGCGTTGCCCTGATACCCAGCTATGGCTACCGACCAGCAATTTCGCACGTAATTCCACTATGACTCATTCAAACATCGAATTTGCATCGGCGGAATTGCAACGTTTTTCGGCTGTCTCGAAAAATGACCGCGATAAATTACGTGCGAGATTTGGCTGGCGGTGGTGTCGGTGCTGCCCGCGTCCGCCGCGGCCTGGCTCTGCGGAGTCCGCATTTTGTCTTGTGTTCTCGTGCGCTGCACCCGATCCGTAGGCATTGCACCCCTTCTGATCGGGTGCAGCGTGCCGTAACAGGTGTAGCGCCTCATCGTGGTGCGTGTGGACGACATGGGGTCGCACAATGGCTTGTAGCTAAGTGGTGTTACACCATTTAGCGGGGTATTACACCAGCTCGGAAGTGGTGTAATGCTCCCTAACTGGTGTAATGCTCCCTAACTGGTGCAGCGTTCTCCGGCTGTGCACTGGATTGTTGTCGCCGATAAGGCGGTGGGCGTCGTCGGCGTAGTGTCAGCCCGCCAACCACTATGTGGGGGCAGGTATCCGAGTGATTGCTTGTTATGGTTCGGTGGCAATGGGAGTTTTGCAGCATTAGAGGCTGGCTGGCGGTGCGTCGCCGGCATGTCGTGGTTCTAATGACGCCATTTCCCCCATTTGGTGACGGTGAAATCACGGTTTGAGGCGGTAGGGTGCTCAAAGTGCAGACCACCTCGGCGAAAAACGCTGAAAACGGGCTGTTGCGGGCGAGGTGGTCTGCGTTTTGAGCGCAACAGTGTCTGGCGCGGTGATGTGTCCCGGGTATTGTGGAGAGTGTCTTAGGCCGGATTGGAGGTTTGGGATGTCTGGTCAGCGTAAGTATTCGATGGAGTTGCGTGAGCGTGCGACGCGTATGGCGTTGGAGGCTCGTGCTGATCCTTCTAGGCGCAAGGGTGCTATCAAGCGTATTGGCGGCCAGTTGGGGGTCAATCCTGAGGCGTTGCGTACCTGGGTGCGTGCCGTGGAGCAGGGCGGACGCAATGAGCGCGGCGAGGTCAGTGATCAAGAGGCCCGCATCCGGGCGCTGGAAGCTGAAAACCGTGAACTGCGCCGAGCCAATGAGATCTTGAAGGCGGCGTCAGCTTTTTCGGGGCGGAGCTCGACCGCCTCGCGCGTTAGTTTACGATTTCATCGAGGCCAACCGGCATCGGTGGGGAGTCGAGCCGATCTGCACTGTCTTGTCCCAGTCAGGGGTGCGGGTTGCTCCCAGTGCCTATTACGCTGCTCGGACTCGTGCCTTGTCGGCGCGCAGCGTGCGCGACGAGGCGCTCACAGACGTGATCAGACGCGTGTGGGAGGAGAACTACTGCGTGTTCGGGGTGCGCAAAATGCACGCCTTCCTCAACACTCACGAGTTGGGCGTGGGACACGTGGCGCGCTGCACGGTCGAGAGACTGATGCGGCGTATGGGTATTCGTGGCGTGAGTCGGCGCCGGACCCGCCATGTCACGGCCTCAGCACCGCGCCATGCATGCCCCTTTTGGACCTGGTCAATCGGCATTTTGGGGCCCATGACCTCAACGAGTTGTGGGTCGCAGACATTACCTACGTGCCAACCCAGGCTGGCTGGGTCTACGTCGCTTTCGTTACCGACGTGTGCTCTCGTAAAATCTTGGGCTGGAAGGTCGCGTCCTCGCTGCGTACTGACCTGGCCCTGGACGCATTGAACATGGCGATCTGCCAGCGACGCCGCGAAAACATAGACACTCGAGGGCTTGTGCACCACTCCGATCGGGGCGTGCAATACCGCGACGTGCGCTACGGACAGGCACTAGCCCAATGCAAGGCCATAGCCTCAGTAGGATCCACCGGCGACTCCTACGACAACGCTCTAGCCGAGGCCTTGAACTCCTTATACAAAGCCGAACTCATCTACAACAAAGCACGTCCCGGCTACGCCGGCCCCTGGCGCGATCGGCGCGAGGTCGAACGCGAAACCTCAGCCTGGGTCCACTGGTACAACACAAGCCGCCCTCACCTCGCCCTGGGCGGAATCACACCGCAACAAGCAGAAAACAAACACACAACAACACGAAAGAAAGCGGCCTAAACAAGCCTCCACAAAACCCGGGACTTGACACGGTGTGCTGCTCGCACGCCAACCCCTGAACATGCACGGTAATCCGTTGATACGCACGTAAACCCCTAGATGTGCACCTGGGCGGGGCCGCCCGGGCGCAGGTCATCGGGCCCGCGTGCGAGTTAAAGGGCCCACGTACACGTCATCGGGTTAACGTGCGGATGAGAGGGCCCAAGAAAATTGACAGGCTCGATGAAGTCCTACCGTGACGGATCATGGGGCAACCACACGCACGGCACAATGCAGTATTCACAGGAAGGAGGCAAACGCGACCAACTAAAATACCGACTTTCCCGTACCACAAAGCCGAAAAGTCGCGCTACCGGTAAGACGTAGTGTCCTATAACCCGAAATAAAAGCACCGGCTTCGCCAACCTCGTCGATGTAAGCGATGAGCATGTTTCTCCTCACTGAGAGACGCAAAAACCCACGGCGCAACGTGTGCGCTCGTAGGCCCGCGGATTGGCACTCTGCGAGGACTTGCTTGCCGTTACCACTGTTGATTGTGGTCGGCGTGTGGGTGGGAAGTCAATGCACCTGATGGATACGCCCG
>BNJV01000816.1_pt1 | contig 36077 bp, 45 predicted proteins | sample 8540591 | NCBI WGS metagenome assembly BNJV01 (sample SAMD00202457, study PRJDB9452) | human saliva metagenome | host: Homo sapiens
CCCGCGCGACGAGGCCGTGGTCGGGTTATCCGATCGCGGCCTCGCTTGTTGTCTGGCGTCTGGTCGTGCCAGCTACCCGCACGGATATCCGGCTCGCATTGTGGGGTGTGGGGGTGGTGTTCAGCGTCCCGGGATCGTGGGCGTGTCGTGGACGACGACCGAACACAGGAGTTCACCTGGGGCGCCCCATCAACCAAAAACTCGCACGTAATTTGGGTACCCTAACTATTCATAGGTATCGAGAAAACCGCAGAATTCCAACGGTGTGATTTCACTGTTTGAAATACGCGTGGGGAATTCACGCATGGCTTCCTGAGGAACCACAACATGAGGCGTCACGAAGTGCCCCAAGCGGAAGACAGTCCAAGCCCAGGAGACGGAAGACCTCCGCAGAAGACACCCGCAAGCCCGGAAGACACCCCAAGCCCGGAAGACAACTCAGCACAGAAGACCCCGCAACCCCGACAGCCGCCACAAGCACGGGCGCTAGACCCGATATGGGGCGCTGTACCCGCCATGTGGCGTTGCACTCCGATATGGGGCGGTCACCCGAACAGAAGAGGTGCATTGCCTACGGATCGGGTGCAGCACCAACAAACAAGAACAAACGCGGAACTGGCACGCCGCCCACGCCACCACCCAGCACCCGGCCCACCCGACACCTCCTTACATGCGAAGAGCCAGTACAGCTCGCGCGACGAGTGCCGTGGTCGGGTTGTCCGATCGCGGCCTCGCTTGTTGTCTGGCGTCTGGTCGTGCCAGCTACCCGCACGGATATCCGTCGCACGAAGAAACAAGACTAGAGTTGTGGCGCGCCGAACTTACCGGGCTGTGCAGCAAGCAGGGGTTTGCCGATAGGTTCTTGTGCTACGGTTATCCCGGAGCTGACAGGGCGCGCCGCTGTGTTCCCGCGTGGTCACCCATAACCATAGAGGAGCACATCATGTCATTGAAGAAGTCGTCTATCATCCTGTCGTGCGTCGCGGGGTGCGCGCTCGCGGTCGCAAGTCCCTCGGTCGCCATGGCCTCGCCCGCGGCTCAGGTGGGAGCGACGCAGGCGGCGGGCGTCCAGGCGGCCATGGTTGAAGTTGGCACTCGACCCTCTGAGAGCGTCGAGGCTGTCGCGCCCTTGAGGAGGGCGCCGACCAGACCGTTCTTGCGTCGATTAGGTGCCGTGCCGAGTTCTTCCCCGGCGGTTCTGTCAAGGCTGAGTACGAGTACGGTACGTCGCAGGGTTTCGCTGAGCGTGCCCGCCGGGTCTATCGACGTGATCAGGGGCGTCAGCGCGTCCAGTCGGCCTACTACGTGCGCTCGAATCGCCTGTGGTAGGCCCGTCCTAGTGTGAGCGCCATTGACGAGGCCGTGGCCGGGTGTTCCGGTCGCGGCCTCGTTTGTTGTGTGGGTGCCCGCAGTGGTGAGGCTTGTGGCTGCGTGCCACGGCCTCGCCCTCGTTGTGCGCACGCGACACTGGGAATCGGAACGTGGGTGACTGGCGAAGGAAGCCGCATGTAGATCTAGTTGCTTCAAATTAAGATAAAATTAGAAGTAATTTGATGGTCGTGAACGAGTAGCCATGAAGCTCCCGTCCCTCCGCCCCATCGTCTTGGCGAGCTGCGTGAACGAGTTATCGCCAGCTTTGGCGGACGCAGATGATGAGCGGCGTCTCCCTATCATCGGCGTGCTAGAAGGGTGGGCTGGATGATCCAGAGTATCGACCGTGGAGTACTACCGTCGCGCTGAGCCGGTGCCGAGGGTCTGACGCGTGAGGAGTGGTGGTACGTTGGTAACAGCTGCGCGTGCTCGACGGCCCGGCCCACCCCTTCGTTATGAGGTGACGGAACGCGCCTGACGTTTAATCTCCCGGACCGCTTCTTGCAGTTGAATGAGGAGATTATGGCAGGCGCGCGGTCAGGTGGAGCTGCCGGGCGAAGTGGCGACGCAAGGTGAGAGACAGATACCCGATCAACTCTCACGAAGAAGCGATCACCTCCCCCAGATGGAGGGGGCGTCGACACGCGACGCGATGCGAAAAAGATGCTCAGGGAAAAGAAGGATCCACGCACTGCTCGGAGCGGATGGATCCCAACAATTTCCTGCCCTCGAATTTGCGTGCGTTTCACCTGGGTGAGGGAGCCTCACTCTCAACCTCATCTGTGAGGTTCACCGCATTGTGACGGATGGGACGCCTGACGAAGGAGGATGAGGGCGCTGCAGCGCCAGGGCGAAGAGCGAATTCGTATCTATGGGAGTGAAGGCCAGGATCAGCTGCTGCATGTTCCGCCGCCAGCCGAGGAGCTGCCGAACGCCTCAAGCGCCTGTGCGACTTCGCCAATGGCGTGGGCGAGTATGACGCACTATGTTCCGCCCTCGTGAGGGCGCTCGTTGTTCATTTCATGATGGGCCACGACCATTACTCTGCTCGATGGAAACGGGCGCACGGCTCGGCGTCATTGCTCAGTGGGTCATGCGTCGCGAGGATTCTTCCTGATGGACTTCGTGCCAGTCTCGAGGCTCCTGCGCAGCGCCCGCGCAGTATGCGCGCTCGTTCCTTGAGGTGGAGCAGGACGAGGGTGACCTCACTCTACTTTCCTGATCTGGCATGCGCAGATCATTTGTCGGAATCCGTGAACTGTACGACTACCTGGCAAGGAAATCCCGGAGATGACCAGGTGAAGCAGCTTTCGTCAGGTCCACCGATCTTAACAATCGCCAAATTGGAGTGATCGAGGAGGCGCTGCGATCCCTCGATCATCGTAACCGCGGCGGCGCATGCGGATAAGTTCAGGCTCACGCTGCAGACGGCGCAGCTGATCTGCGCGGCCTTGAGGATGGGGGATATCTGATGCGTGCTCAGCGTGGCCGGAGTTTCGAGTGGTATCCAGTCCCGGATTTTCAACGCCGGGTTCAGGGTGCCGAGGCGTGGAGATGAGCTTAATTGCTTCGTGCGCGTGAGACGAACAGGATATTTATATGGATATTCATGAACGAGTTTTCGAAGCAGCTCGAGGGTGCAGCGTCATCTCGCTGGTGATGATAGTTTTCCGGAGATCGGTGATGAACCCAGCAGGCAGTGGAGATTGTCTGGCGCGAGTAAATCGCTTCCAGCACAGCATAGAGCTTTTTGCTCGCTGCCGGTGTGGAGCTAGAGCCTGAACGTGATCCTGCGTCGTTGCAGTCACAGTCAGGAGTGGATGGAGCAGACCGGCGCGGACAAGGCTGACGTCGCCCGCGCGCTCAATCGTTTTTCCCGGGATAAGGAATTGACATGGAAAGTTTCGCAAGATCCGGTGTGTCGAATCTGCGTGAGGCGCGCATCGATGAAACATGGCTGATGCGTAGGAAAGGATCAGCGAGAGAATGTACCGCGCTTTTCTGATGTTCGTGGCGGTATTTGAGGTATGCGATCGGCGCTGTGCAGCATGTAGTCGTCGACTATATTGCGATGCGCGTGGTTCAGCAGGCAGTGGAGCAGCGCATCGAATATCCAAAATTTGGAGTATCGCCAGCGAATGCGATGAAGATTACGAAAGAGTTTCGGAGAAATGCGATAATCCACCCGATGGCTTGAAGCTGCCGTCACCGCAGCAGTTTGGAGTGGTGTCAGCATTTAGAACACCCCGCGATTGTCAATCGAGGAGATATTAACTGCCGGATCGAATCGATATCAGTTCAATCCGAAAATGATGAAACAAATCGACATGGTGTTGAGGTAACGGATGAGTTATCCACGGAGAATAAGTTGCGTAATGAAGTGATCGAGGCGATGCGGCAGAGGATTGCGTCGCGGTCGTCGTCTCGAGAGGTATTTTGACCGCTGAACGGATGGAGATCGAAGGCCGTCGATCATGCGCGTCAGAACCTTGACTTCATATCGACCTTGTAACGGTTGGAGGCTATTGAGTACTGGCTGAGCTCGGGATATGGAAGCCGCTTATCGGAGAATATCTGAACGAGTTGGGCGCTGGATCGTGATCGGCTCCACCCTCAATGCGTCGCTGTTGGCCTGATGCTGCTGAATCGCTATTGTCAACAGTCACTGAGCGATTGAGGATCATCGCTACCGTGCCCCTTGTGGGAACGTGAGTAGGAGTGCCCTGCCCGCTATCGGCTGAGCGCGTGGCGTCAATCGCTTTTCGCTGCAGCAAGAGCTGAGTGCGTGCACAGCATTGCCGATTTGGCGGAATTGCGCACCTCGGCCCGCACCAAGTCATTCCACGAGAAATGTTTGGATTGCTGCTGCCTCTTCCACAGTCAAACGTCGTAGGAACGGAGAATTCTGATGTGACAGCAGAAACCACGCGTCCACACCCTTGTGATAGCCTTTCGAACCCAGGGTGAGACATGCGGCTCTGAGTGATCGTCGATCGATGATCGGAGTCTTGTTTCTCCCATTGATGCCGGAAGGCGTCATTGATGGTACTTCAAGATTGAGCGGCCTGCCCTGCACCGTTGAAGAGCATGCTTGGCTGAAAGGTGAGCGCGCAGGACCGGGGACTTTGCCGTCGTAATGGGCGGAGCACAGCGAGTCGTTTCGGCGCGCGTGCACGTTTCGGTAGCTGACTCAGTGCATCCCTCACAGAAAAATGATGCGAAGGAGTCAGCCGGATTATGCCGTAGTTCCACAGTGTCCGTGACGAATCCCCGAGAAGGAACATGCGCCTTCTCGCCTGAGGTACGCCGAAGTCAGCGGCATTGACCAACGTTAAGAGAGAGTTGAGTACGCCCAACCCTGCGCGATCAATCAGCGCTGTGCGAACTTCGCCCATCGCGCGCATTCTGGCAGTAGGGCCTTTGACGTTCTCCATCACAAACGCGCGTGGATGGACACGCTCCATGTCGAGAAAAATGAAAGACGTGCTTGGAGCGTTCGTCGTTCGGGTCCATCTTCCGGCTACGCTGAATCCTGGCAGGGTGGGCCGCCGATGACAAGGTCGGCCAGTGTCGTGTAGGCAGCCTTCCTCTGTAAATGGCGAGGACATCCCCAATGTGAATGGAATGATCAGCAGTGGCCAGGTGAGGATGTGTTGAGAGCTGTTCGTAGTGAGTTCATGGTGCGCATAGCGAGCGGATCAAGCTCGCTCACCCAGAGGGGGGACGAAACCCGGCCAGCATAAAACCGATATCGAGACCGCCGTCGACCGGCATACAACGAGACGAATGTTCCGCGCGGTTGTGTGATCGGCGAGATATCCGAGTAGTCGCCCATGATCCCGCGGAAGTCGCGTGCTGGCGCTATCCTGGCTGGTTGCACAGAGGGTGCTGGGCATCTGGGTGTCGATCACGATGACAGTCCAAGCGAGTACGCACCCTCATCTGTGTTCAGATCTTTGCGGTTCTGCAGCGTGCGTACGAGCCGTGACGCAGGTCGGATGCCACCACGGCATGTGCAAAGAGGTGCGAATCCGCGCACATCCCCGAGCCCAGGGTCGAGGCCTGAAAGCTAGCGCTAGATCAGGTCCTTCTTCCTATGTACTTCAGCGGCCAGCCAGCCAAACGGGATGCGCCCGTAGAAGGTGACGAGACGGTAGAGCAGGGCCGTGGCGATGGCGACCGAGGAGGAAACGCCCGCGACCGTCAGGCCCTGAGGTCAGGGCCGTTTCGACGGTACCGATACCACCCGGGAGGGGATGAAGGAACCCGCCGCGTTGGCCGTCAGGTAGGTGATCGCGACCGTCGAGAAGTTCAGGGAGCCGCCCATGGCGATCATGGCGGTCCAGAACGCGCCCACGTAGCCGATGTTCATGAGCAGGTTCCCAGCAATGACCGCGGCGAGGCGGCGAGGCTGGCCGATGATCCACAGGAGGCGGGGGTAGACCTGCTGCCACGTCGGCTGGATCTTCGCCCAGATCCAGCGGCGTACCTTCGGGACGGCCACGATGACGCCGACCGCGAGCATGACGACCGCGACGACCGCGAGGATCGTGCCGTAGGGGAGAGAGACGGACAGGGAGGAGCCTGCGCTGACCATGACGAGCAGCAGCAGGATGATCGTGATGAGCGCCTGCGAGATCTGCATGAGCGTCACCGTGGTGACGGCGGCAGCGGTGGGAACACGGCGCTTACGCAGGTAGCGCAGGTTCAGGGCGGCCGGACCCACACCGGCGGGTGCGACGACCGTGATGATCGAGGCGGCCACCTGCGCGATGAGCGTGTCACGGAAGTGCAGCCTCGGGGGACAGGGCCATGAGCGGCACGGCCGACCCCACCCAGATGAGGCAGGCCAGGACGGCGGACGCGGCCATCCACCACGGGTTCGCGCTCTTGAGCGTCGTGACGAGGTCGCTGAAGTTGAGCGAGGACACGACGATGAAGACCGCGATGAACGCGATCGCGATTGTGAAGATCGTGCGCGGACGGAAGCGTTGCAGGTCGGCCGTGGGGGCGGTCTCTGCCTCGGAATTGCCCACGAGGGCGGCGCGCAGGTCACTGAGCAGGTCGGAGCGGCGCAGCAGCTGGTTGACGGATGCGGGCAGGACCGGCTTCTGGATGACGGGCGCGCACGCGATGAGGGTCTCGTCGCCAACGCACCGGCGACCCGCCTCAAGCGCGCGCTCAGGGCCGACGGCCAGGGCAGTGAGGACCAGCATCTGAGCGATGTCGATGGACTGGTTGAGCTCGCTTGTCGCGACCTCGCCGGAATCCCAGTCCAGCAGCCACACGTCGGAGGAGGCGTCAACGACGACGGCCTCAGGCGTGAGGGCGCGGTGCGAAATACCCGCGTGTGCGCGTACCGCAGCTGTTCCCACGCGCGATCCAAGACCTCGTCCGTGACCTGCTCACCCAGTTCCGTCAGGGGAGTGGTCGGCGGGAGCGCGGAGAGCACCATGATGATCGAGTCGTTCGCCGAGGCGATCGCGATGGGTTCCTGCGTGAAGACGCCGGCGCGCAGGGCCTGCAGGGTCGTGAACGAGGAGCGCTCGGCCTGTGCCTTGAGGGAGGGGGAGACCCAGCGGCTGATGCCGCGCAGGCGCAGGTTGTTCCACATTTCGAGGAGGGTGCCGGTCAGCTCCCTGGCCGGGGTCCATGACGATGAGTCTCGTAGGCCAACCCGGTGTCACCCACACCTGGTAGTGGCGGTTGTGGTCGGGGTCGGGGCGGCGCGTAACGGTGATGCCCATGTCGCCCAGGTCGGCGGGCACCTGGGCGAGGCGTCCGCGCGCGTTCTCGGCGACGGCCCACGTCGACAGCGGTTCGGTGCTGGTGTCCAGGTCGGTGCGCACGATCCTCGAGGGCGTGATGCCGATGCCGAGGAGTGCCTCGACGAGGGCGGTTCCCTTGGCTCTCTGGTCGTCGTAGCCCATGATCCAGCGTGACCCGGACCCGAACGCGCGGCCGAGGAACACGGAGATGAAGGCGACGGGCAGGGTCATGGAGGAGCGCAGGACGCCCAGGATGAGAATGATCCACACGCCCGTCCAGCCCCAGCGAATGGCTCGCATGGACTGGGCTTCGCCGGCGGAGGTGAACATGGCGCACAGTGTGACGATCACCAGGTTGATGGCGATCACGAAGCCACTCTTGTAGCCCTGCGTGGCGATGAGCCGGTCGACGCTCAGGGGATCGTGAGGTAGGCGGGCAGCAGTCCGGTGAGGATAGCGATGACCCAGCCGCCGAGGGCTGCGACGATGCTCGTGACGATGACCTGGATGATGGTGTGCAGGCGTTTGCGCAGCGCGAGGGAGATGATCACCAGGATCGGTGCGATCAGGATGATGAGGCCCTCGACCAGGTTGACGGGCAGGATCAGAATCTGGCGGATGAGTTGGAATTGCAGGACGTCCATGGTGACGCCGCGCGTGGTGGCGCTGGCGACGGTTCCGATGGTCCAGATGACGAGGATCGCAAGGATCGAGATGACGACGTCGACGACGTCCTCACGCCGACGCCGCATCGTGAAGATGCGGTCGGCAATGTAGGCGGGCGGGCAGGGCGCAGCCTGCGCGCGGGGATCGGGCAGGGCGACCTCGCCGCTCTTGGCTCGTGCCACCACGTCCGAGGCCGGGGTTGCCTGCGCGCCGGTCGTCTCGGCCGCGTCGGTGGAGTCGGTCGGCTCGGGTGCGGGGGCGGTCTCGGGTTCCGCGTCGTCGGTGGAGGTGAAGGCGGGGGCCTCGGCGTCAGCGCTGTCGTCCGGAGCGGGTGAGTCGGCGGGGTCGGGTGCGTCGGAGGAAGCCTGCGCGTCGTTGTCGGCCGGGGCGGAGCTGGCCTCGGGCGTGTCGGGGGAAGCGGGGGCTCAGGAACCATGGCGTCTGTGGCGTCGGGGGCCGGGGGAGCGTTGTCCTCGGGTTCGGGTGCCGGGGGAGGTGCGGGCGCGTTCACGATCGACGAGGCCTCGGGAGGGGTGCGGGCGTCTCCAGCGTGTTCTTGACGACGACGGGGAGGCCATGGCCGACTCTGGCACAATCACGGCGGTGGGAGCGAAGCTGGGGGAGTGGCGGATCTGCGCGTGGAAACGGAGGGTGCGACGACGGCGTCGATGATCTCGGTTTTGGCTTCAGACGGGGGAATCTCCTGCGGCTGGGCAGGGGCTGACGATGCCCCGGCCTCGTTAATCATGCCCATCAGATCATCGACCCCTAGCGAGGTCGGATCCTCGGCGGACGAGGGGACGAACAGGATGTTCGTACCGGCGGCCGGGGGCCGTCGTGACTCCTTGCGCTTCCTCATGTTGACCATCCTATATTCGCGGTCAAGAAAGGTAGGGTTAGGGGGACACATTCCCGGCAGAAAAGGGCCTTATCGTGACCTGGTTGACACTCGCGTCAGCATCGGATCCGTCGATGCTTCACACAGTTATCGAGTGGTTTAAGAATCCTGAGACCCTTCTTGACGCGATGGGTCCGTGGGTCCTGTGGGGCACGATGCTCATTGTTCTTATCGAGTCGGGTGTCCTGTTCCCGGTCCTTCCGGGCGAGTCGCTGCTCTTCACCGCCGGCCTGCTGCACGACAAGCTCGGTATTCACCTGCCGACCCTGATCCTCCTGGTCGTGATTGCCGCCTTCGTGGGTGCTCAGATCGGCTACTTCCTGGGTGCCAAGTGGGGGCGCCGCTTCTTCAAGCCGGACGCGCGCTTCCTCAAGACCGAGCACCTGGAGAAGGCTGAGCACTACTTCACGAACTACGGCGGTCGCTCCCTCGTCATCGGGCGCTTCATCCCCTTCGTGCGCACCTTCATCCCGATCGCCGCCGGCATGGCCCGCTACCCCTACCCCAAGTTCCTGCTGTTCAACACGCTGGGCGCAAGCATCTGGGGCGCTGGCTTCATCCTGGTCGGTGCGCTCCTGGGCAACGTGCCCTTCGTGCACGACAACCTGACGGTCATCCTGGCGGTCATCATCCTCGCGTCGGTCCTGCCCGTCATCATCGAGATGATCGGCAAGCGCCGCGCCGCTTCCGACAAGGAGTAATCCATGCTGGCCTGGTGGATGCTGCTCCCGACCCTGCTGGCCATGCTGGTGGCCCTGGTGCTGCCGGGGTTCATGTGGCTGCGCGCGGGCGTGCGCTCGTCGTTGGTTGCCATCGGCGCGGCTCCGGCATTCACCTTCGGCCTGATCACGGCGCTGTCGGTCCTCTATCCGGCGCTTGACATCCCGTGGGAGCCCTCCACGGTCATGCCCGTCTTGGGCATGAGCGCCGTCGGCGGCGCGGCCGCGTGGGCCCTGAGCTACTTTCGCCGTGTCAACGGGGGCTTTGCGCTCAACGGCGTTCCCTTCCGCGAGGCCATTGGCGTGCGCGTGCCGATCGGCGGGCGTCAGGCCGCGATCCGGACGGCGACGTGGGGGACGATTGTCGTCGGGTTCCTCCTGGCCGCCTGGCCGCTGATGTCCGTGGCTGACCCCGCGAATCCCGTTCAGCAGTGGGATCCGACGTTCCACCAAAATGGCGTCCACGCGATCCTGTACGGCAAGGATGCCAGCCCCTTTGGTGGCCTCCACGAGCTTTACGGCGGGCGCCGCGTCTACTACCCGACGGGCTGGCACGCTTTCGTTGCCTCTTCGCCCGCTTCGACTCGGTCGTCCAGACCGCCAACGTGTCCTCCCTGGTCCCTCATGGCCGTGTGGGTGACGGGCCTGGCCGCCCTGGTCTCGGTGCTGACGGGATCGCGCACGGCCCTCCTGGCGGCCCCGATTATCGGTGGCATGTTGCCGAATATGCCGGCTGACGCGCTGACCATGTACAACCAGTGGCCCAACTCGACGGGCACGGTCTTGGTCCCCGGCGTGGCCGCGGTCGCGATCGTCGTGGGTCGACGCTTGGCTGCGGATCTGAGCGACGGGTGCGGCGCCCGATCTTTTGCCCGTCGCATCCCCCAAGGGCTCTTCCTCCTCCTGGGCTGCCTGGGCCTCGTCGGCGCGCACCCCAGCGCCGCATTCTCCCTCCTCGCTTTCCTGGCCGCGCCCCTCCTGATGGCGATCGGGTTCTTCGCCCGCACCTCGCTCGCGCGCGAGGGACGAGGCCAGCTCGCCGCCCCTGCCGTGGATCGGCGCGGGCCTGGCGGTCGTGGTCCTGCCCCTGATCGCCCTGTCCTCCCCGAAGATCCAGGCGATGGGCCGCTACCCGAGGAGAGGCAGCAGCTGGTCGGAGGCCTTCTCCCACGCGCTCTTGCCCTACCCGCCCTTCGCGCAGACCACGGCCATGGCGTGGTGGACGCTCATCCAGGTGCTCCTCCTGATCGCCTAGCATCATCGTGACTGCCCGCCTCCACACGCTCATGCGGCGCCCCGGCGTGCGCGACGCGGCGGACGCGAGGTGTGACCTTGACGGCGACGAGGATGAGGCCGCCGCGCTGGTTGACAACGACAAGGCTGCGCCCATGCTCACCTGGCCGCTCGTCTCCTACCTGATTCTGGCCTTCCTGACCGCCCTCGCCTACGCGCCAGATTCCGCGCTGCGCACCCTACCCTGCTGGCCCCTGGTACAAGGACGGGCGACGGATCATGGGCGTCGAAGACATCGCTCTGACCGTCCTCATGGCCGTCGGCGCCGCCGCCATCGTCCACCTCTTCCACGCGGCATGGACCTCCTCCCCGCGACGGATCCTGGTCGAGCGCGGGCTTGACGACAATGTCGAGGCGCCGCGCTGGCCCCTCCAGGTGGGCGTGGGCGCGATCGTCGTGCTCATGTCCAGCTTCGGTGCGATCGACGCGAGAAACTCCGCCGTCGCCTCCGTGTACGATCCCACGCGCCTGGGCAAGTCCGGCATGGCCAGCGAGGACGAGCTCGCGATGCTGCGCCGCATGGCCTCCACGACCGACTCTGACGCCCTCATCCTGGGCGACCCTATCGCGGGCGCCGCCTACGTCGAGACCCTGGCGGGCCGCAAGGCCGTCTTCCCCCAGCTCAGCACGGTGAACGCCGACGGGGCCTCGCAAAAGGTCCTCACCCAGCGCTTCCGCGACATCGCCGACGATCCCGAGGTGTGCGAGGTCGTGCGCAACCTTGGCATCACCCACTTCTACGAGGAAGAAGACGGCAGCTACTACAACATTCAGCGCTCCAACCGCCACCCCGGCCTCTACGGCGTCGACACGTCGAGGGGCTTCGAGCTGGTCGATGAGGGCGGCACCGCCAAGCTGTGGAAAATCACCGCGTGTGGCTGGGTCACCCCCGGCGGAGGAGCGCAGGCCTTCGCCGACGGCATCAGGTCCGTCCAGCCGGGAGCCGAGGAGCCGGAGGGCCCTCAATCAGGCGACGAGTAGGCCACAAAGCGCCCGTGACGTGCGGACAGTGACGACCGTGCTCGGCGCGGGTCGATACCCTTGACTTCATGACGACGAACATTCCCGGCCCCGCGCCCCTGGGCGATAAGCTTCGTATCGCGTTCCTCGGACCCTTCGGCACGTTCACCGAGCAGGCCGTCCACCAGGTCGCTCCCGCCGGCGCGATCCTCATGCCGATGACGAGTGCCCCGCAAGCGCTCGCGGCCGTACGCCGTGGCGAGGCCGACCGCGCCGTCGTCCCGATCGAAAAACTCCATCGAGGGCGGCGTCAACGCGACGTTGGATTCGCTCGCACGGCGAGTCCCCTCGTCATCGTCGCCGAGATGCACGTCCATGTTGTCTTCCAGCTGGCCGTCCTGCCGGGCACACGCCCCGAGGATATTCGCCGTATTGGTACCCATCCGCATGCGTGGGCGCAGTGCCGCGGCTGGGTCGAGGAGACCTTCCCCGGTGCGATCCACGTGCCCGCCACGTCGACGGCTGCCGCCGCCGAGCTCCTCTCGGACGGCGATGCGTCTTTCGACGCTGCCCTGTGCAACGCAGTCTCGGTCAACACCTACGGCCTGGAGGCCCTGTTCACCGACGTCGCCGACAACCCCGGCGCGATCACCCGCTTCGTCCTGGTGGCCCGCCCCGGCGTGGTGCCCCCGCCGACCGGCGCGGATAAGACGACCATCCAGGTGGCCCTGCCGGTCAACGAGTCGGGCGCCCTGCTGACCCTCCTCGAGCAGTTCTCGGCGCGCGGCGTCGACCTGTCGCGCATCGAGTCGCGCCCCAGCGGTGACGGCCTCGGCAACTACACGTTCAGCATCGATATCGTCGGCCACATCCGCGAGGAGCGTGTCCAGGCTGCCCTCGTGGGCCTGCATCGCTACTCGCCGGAGGTCCGCTTCATGGGCTCCTACCCGCGCGTTGACGGCGTTCGCGCGCGCGTCGAACCGGGCACCACGGACGACGCCTTCCGCGCGGGTCGCGCGTGGGTCTCGGACCTGCTCCACGGCGGGATGGCACGGGTGAGGCGGGCGGGGCCGCCCCGTGCTGGCCGCTGGTCTGACACCTTCGCGTCCACACTGACAACGTGCTGCGCCCCGGCCTCGTGTCAGACGAGGTCGGGGCGCGCTCTATGACGGGGCCGAATTAGCTGGGCAGCAGCTCCATCCACGTGCGCTCGACGGGAACGGCGATGTCGAGGGCACCGGCCTGCATGCGGATGTGCATGGTGTGGGCGAGGCCGATCGCGTCGCCGTCCACCCTGGCACACCTGGGCTTCTTCGGCCGTGACGGACGCGCCCTTCGCCTGGCGGAACGCGACTGTGCCGGTCGAGACCGGCAGGTTGATGGGGACGCAGGCCGATGAGCTGGCCGAGCATCTTCCAGGTCACGTCCGCCCAGCCGAGCAGGCTTTAGCGTGCGCGTCGACCGCGATGACGTCGATGAGGCCGTCCGACAGCTCCGCGTCGGGGGCGAGGACCAGCATCTTCAGCTCGCCCGCGTTCGCGAACATGACGGAACGCGCGTCGACGCGGGTGACCCTCATCGGCGGGCGAGCGCAGGGGTTCCGCGCGTGAGGAGGTCGCCTCGGCCTCGTCGATCCTGTCCCCGGCGATCTGGTCGCCGACGCCCAGGGGATCTGCCACGCGTGCGGCGGGGGAACGCAGGGTCAGGCGCGCCTTCATGCGCGGCACGCCCATCGCGCCCAGACCGGCCCACACGTAGGCGATCCATCCGATGCGCTTCTTCAGCTCGGGGTTCGTGTCCGCCATCGTTGCGCCGTCGTAGCCCATGCCCGCGACGACGAGGCATGCGTACTCGTCCGCGCGCGGCTCAATCGACGAGGCCGGGGCGCCCTGGTCCGCAGCGCTGGCTTCGGGGTGTAGCGCGGTGCGTGCCGCGAGGCGAAGTCCGCCCTCGGCGGGCTGAGTGGACTCCTGGGTGACGTCTTCGACGCGCACCCATGCCAGGTCGACGGCGCGGTGGTTGCGGTCGAGCGCGACGGCGAGGGCTTCTTCGGGGTCGTCGGGGACGGAGAGGTTTCCGGCTAGGACGTTGCCGGTGCCCACGGGGATGATGCCCATGCGGACGCCGGATCCTGCCATGCCGGCGGCGACGGCGCGCACAGTCCCGTCTCCGCCCGCGGCGATGACGACGGAGGCTCCCTCCTCGAGGGCACGCACGGCTTGCCCGGTGCCGGGGTCCTCGCGCGTGGTTTCGCGCCAGTGCACGTGATCGATGCCCAGTTCCTTGGCCTTACGGTTGATGCGGTCCTTGAAGGCCTGGGGGTCCTCGTGCTTGGAGGGGTTCATGATGATCCAGGGACGTGGCCGTCCGCGCGTCGGGTCGTCCACCGATGCGGGGATGTCAAGGGCCTTGCGGCGACGGTGCCGGCGGGTGAAGCAGGTTGCTAGACGCGCGACTCCGATCGTTCCGGCTACGGCGGAGGCTGCGAGTGCCCAGTATATTCCGTCCATGTGCACATCTTAGTGCCCTTGTGGATTGCGTGGTTGTGGACAGGTTGTGGATGGTCTTTTCGTTGCTGTTCATATTGGCTGTGACCTGCTGGCGTGCGCGAGGGCTCAACTTATCCACACGGTTATGCACCAAAGGTGGATAACTTTCAGGTTTTTAATCCAATTGATCGGCTGGTTGGTGCATAACCCTGACCTGCGGTGCGGATTTGGTATCGCGCACGGCAAGGGACACGGCGGGGCTACCTGGCATAGGATGGGAGGCATGATTGATGTGCGTGCCCTGCGTGACAACCCCGAACCCGCCCGCGCCTCCCAGCGTGCCCGCGGAGCCAACCCCGGCCTCGTCGATGAGATCATCGCGGCCGACGCCGCCCGCCGCGAGGCCCTGCAGGCCTTCGAGACGCTGCGCGCCACCCAAAAAGGAGGTCTCCAAGTCCGTGGGTCGCGCCTCCAGGAGGAGCGTCCGGCGATCCTGGCTCAGGCCAAGGAGCTCGCCGAGCAGGTGAAGGCCGCCGAGGCCGCCGCGAACGCCGCCGACGCCGAGGCCGACCGCCTCGCGCGTCTCCTGCCCAACCTGGTCGTCGACGGCGTGCCCGTCGGCGGCGAGGACGACTTCGTGGTTCTGCGCCACGAGGGCCCCGCCCCACGCGACTTCGCAGCCGAGGGCTTCGAGCTCCCAGGATCACCTCGCGCTCGGCGAGGGCCTGGACGCGATCGACACCAAGCGCGGCGCGAAGGTCTCCGGCGCCCGCTTCTACTACCTCAAGGGCATCGGCGCCCGCCTCGAGCTGGCCCTCATGACGATGGCCATGGACCAGGCGCTGACCAACGGTTTCGTGCCGATGATGACCCCGACCCTCGTGACCCCTCAGGTCATGGGCGGCACCGGCTTCCTCAACGAGCACTCCGACGAGATCTACTACCCTGCCCGCCGACGACCTGTACCTGACGGGCACGTCCGAGGTGGCCCTCGCTTACTACCACGCCGACGAGATCCTTGACCCTGTCGGGCGGCCCCAAGCGCTACATGGGCTGGTCCACCTGCTACCGCCGCGAGGCTTACCTGCGGGCAAGGACACGCGCGGCATCATCCGCGTCCACCAGTTCAACAAGGCTGAGATGTTCAGCTACTGCCGCCCCGAGGACGCCGCCGAGGAGCACCAGCGCTCCTCGCGTGGGAAGAGGAGATGCTCGCCAAGGTCGAGCTGCCCTACCGCGTCATCGACACGGCCGCTTTAGCGACCTGGGCACCTCCGCCGCCCGCAAGTTCGACTGCGAGGCGTGGCTGCCCACTCAGGAGCGCTACATGGAGGTCACCTCGACCTCGAACTGCACGACGTTCCAGGCGCGCCGCCTCGGCATTCGCGAGCGCCGCGAGGACGGCATGACCGCGGTCGCCACCCTCAACGGCACGCTGGCCACGACCCGCTGGATCGTTGCCTTCCTGGAGAATCACCAGCAGGCGGATGGCTCGATCTACGTGCCCGAGGCCCTGCGCCCCTACCTGGGCGGCCTCGAGGTTCTGAGCCCGGTCGCTCGATGAGCCAAGAGCGCTTCCTGACGGTCCCCTCCACCGGGGAAGTCGCTCGCCCCTTCGAGGTTCTCCTCGACGAGGCCTCGGCCGCCCTGCCCGCCGACTTTCCGACGTCGGCGGGCCAGGTCTTGGTCGCGCTCGACATTGATGGCACGATCCTGACCCCCGCGGGGGCGACTCCGCGCGTCCTCGAGGGGATCCATGGCCTCGCCGCCGCGGGCGCCCAGGTGCTTATCGCCTCGGGGCGCGCGCTCGAGGGCGTGATTCCCGTTCTCGACGCCCTGGAGTTCACGGACGGGTGGGCGCTGTGTAACAACGGCGCGACCCTCGTGCGCGTGAGCGGCGGGACGTGCGAGATCGTCGAGGAGCGCACCTTCGTGCCCGGCCCGATCCTGGAGGAGATCGCCTCGGCCGTGCCCGGCTCGGTGTTCGCGTCGATGCCGCATCCCGACATTCTGCTCTCCGCCCCTTCCCGAACAATGAGATCGAGGGGAGCGATCACCGCATCGTGTCGATGGAGGAGCCCGCCTCCACGCCCACGCCGAAGATCGTCGTGCGCGCCGCCGACACGGACCGCGAGGAGTTCGATCGGATCCTGGCCTCCCTGGACGTGTCGCGCACCCACGAGGTGTTCGTCGGCTGGACGTCCTGGGCGGATATTGAGCCGCTCGGGGTGACCAAGGCGAGTGGCCTGGAGTCTCTGCGGGCGCGACTGGGTATTCCCGTGTCTGGGACCGTCGCCGTCGGGGATGGCACCAACGACATCGCGATGATCGAATGGGCCGCCTTCGGTGTCGCCATGGGCGGCGCCTCCGACGAGGTGCGCGCCCACGCCAATCACGTGACGGCCGCCGTCGAAAACGACGGTGCTGCCGCGGTCATGCACGGCATCATGCGCCGCTGTGGGGTGGCTGGCCGCTGAGCCGAACGCGTCGTCGTGCTCGCCGTCCTTTGTGCGCGTGCCGTCTGTTTATGCGCGTCTCGGAGCCGGTTCGCGGAGCGGTAACCCCTGAGGTGGTTGTCTGCGCCCTTCTATGCGCACGTTAACCCGATAGGTGGCAGTGTGGGCGGCCCGCCCACACTGCCACCAGAAGGGTTTAGCTGTGCAGCGAGGGGTTAATGCTGCCAGTTATCGGGCCGCCTTGCCCTCGTGACGATCGCTGGAAGCCTCGCAGCCTCGTGGGCAAGCCCGAGTTCGCGGCGCGTACCATCGAATAAGTGACATGGCCTCGATCAAGCGTTGCCAGTGTGGGAGTGCCCCGCCAACCAGTCGCCCATGATCGCGAAGGCGCGGTCCAAGTCCCCAATCTGACAGTGCTGCGCCATGTCCGGGTCCTGCGCGTGATGGAACGCGCGCACCTCCAGCGACTCCGCGTTCCGCAATGCTCGGCGTACGTCGCCCAGGCGCTCGAAGGGCACGTACTGATCCGCATCCCCAGCGAGGACGAGGCATGGCTGGGTGATGCGCCCCTCGAAAGGTTCCATCGTGTAGTCGCCGAACGCTTGCAGCACCCGGCTGGGACTGTGTAGTCCCGTGAGGTACCGCCCCTGCTGAAGCTTCCACGCCAGATCCGCGCTGAGTCGTGAAGCCATCCCCAGCGCGGTGTCGACGAGCCGCGTGGGCCTCGGATTCTCGACGACCGCCTCCGCGATAGGGCGCAGGGGACGAGGCAGTGGCATCGTCAGGCCGTCGAGGAGTCGATACATCATGTCGAAGGTGATCACGTGAGTGATCCGCGGGCAGTGGGCGGCCGCGCGCGTGACGAGGTAGCCGCCAAAGGAGACGCCGAGCGCGGCTGCACTCTCGATGCCGAAGTAGTCCATCACCGCGTCCGTCGGATGCTCCCACTCGGGCTCGAGGGGCATGCCCGCCAGTACCGTGTGCCCCTGGCCGGGACCGTCGAAGGTGATGATGTCGAAGGGGCGGGTCGGGAAGTGGGATGCGAAGTCGATGATTTCCTCCGCGTACCCGTCGAAGCCGTTCATCATGACGAGCGTGGTCGGGGTGACCCGCCGGGGCCTGCGCGCGGTCCGCCGGGTCCGCCTCCCACCGCATCGCGGTGAGTTCCCCGCCGCGATAGGGCACCGCGTGCCGCGTGAGCGCGAGGCCTCGGCGGTCCTCGTCGAAAGAGCGTGACATCGCGTCGATGAAGCGATGCTTACGGGGTCGTCGGCCCCGAGATAGAAGGCCGCGAGCTCGTAGAGGCGCCACGCGGCATCCGCATCTCCTTCCGACTCGAAGCGATCGGCGAGCTGCTGCGCCAGCCTCGTGATCTGCTCCGTCGAGCGAAGTCGGGGAAGTGTAGTGGCTGCGATCGTCTCCATACCCGCGCGATCGAGGATCGGTGCGAAGGTCCGGTTGAGCTGCAGGTCGAATTGGCGATTGCCGGTGTATTCGGTGAACATGCATCGACCGTATCGCGGGTCTACGTGCGGTGAGCCGTACAATAACAAACGGAGTGTTGGATACCGGACGGCACGACCGCTATGCGTAGGATAAGCCTATCGATAGTGGAAAAATGATCGGGGAGCAGAACAGTGTACCTTCGGAGCCAGGATAAGCACGGGCGCGAGGCCGAGAAGAACCTGGACCTGCGCATCCGCAAGACGCGCCGCGCGATCCGCTCCGGCCTCCTCAAGGCGTGCCAGGCCAAGCCCTACGCGCACGTGAGTGTCGCGGACATCTGTCGCGCGTCGATGGTCTCGCGCACAACCTTCTACGACCACTACACCGACAAGGACGCCCTCCTGTCGGAGGTCGTGTCCTTCCTCCTCGAAGAGATCGCCCCGGCGCTCGAAGGCCTCTGGTTCGGCGAGGAGCGCGATGCCCGCACCGTCGCCCGCCACCTCGCCGACGTGTACGCGCGCAATGGGCAGGCCCTGACAACCCTGCTGGCAATCCGTGTGGGAGGCGACGGCGACCTGCACGAGCAGCTGTATCGCACGTGCTGTTCGGTATTTACCGATTGGGCGCGCGGTCGCGTCGACGAGGAGGTGCTCCCCCTGGCCTCGGACGTCTACGCCTCCGTCGTCCTCACCTTCATCGCGTCGCAGCGCCGCCAAGCCCCTCACGGATAAGGAGCTGGCCGCCATCGACCGTGCCCGCGAACTCGTCGTCGCAGGCTTCGGCGCTCAGTAGGTCAGCGGTAGATCCGAGACCCTGTGATCGATGTTGATGGCGAGGATCAGTAACTCATCGTCTTCGATGGAAGCAACAATTTGATAGTTGCCGACACGGTATCGCCAAAAGCCCGCCAGGTTGCCGGTCAGTCCCTTCCCTCGCGAGCGGGGATCCTCGCCGCTCACAGTCTCGCGGAGGTAGTCGATGATACGGCGTGCGGTTGGCTTATCGAGCTTGCTGAGCTGTTCGAGTGCGCGTGGTGACAGCTCAGCCCTCCAGGCCAAGGGTCGTCACCGCCTCGTCGAGGCTCACAGATGCTGCTCGACCGCTGCGAATGTCCTCGAGTTCCGCCTGCAGCGAGTAGGCCAGCTCGATCTCCTCGAGCGCTGACTCGATGGCGCGATTCATGTAGAACGACTTCGTTCGTCCCTGTCCGCTTAGCGAGGGCCGTGAGGCGGGCGTCGATCTCGGGATCGAGCTTGACGGAGCGTGCAACCCGTGCCGTAGACATGCGTCCTCCTTAATGGTGACTACGCGTAGTCTACTCCCCCGAGCCGTCAGTTGGAAGGGGACATGTGAGAGGAAGATGGGTGAGTGGGAGCATCGGGCTGATGGGACAACAGCGGCGTGAATAAGGCGCGAATTCGCATATATCGTGCAAAGTGTTCGATAAAGAGTCGCAGGTCCTCGTCGGAGCGTGCGCGAAAGTGTTACCGTTAGCGCATTCCGGGCCCCGGCCTCGTCAATGAAGACACTAGGAGTACACGTGACCACCGACCCCCGCGCGCTCATCGCCGCCGCCGACACCGCGCTCGGTATCGAGTTTGGCTCGACCCGCATCAAGGCCGTCCTGATCGGCCCCGACCACGAGGTGCTCGCCACCGGCGGCCACGCCTGGGAGAACCATCTGGAGGGCGGTCTGTGGTCCTACACCCTCGACGAGGCCGTGGCCGGCCTGCGGGGCGCCTACGCCTCCCTGGTCGCGGACGTGCGCGAGCGCTACGACGTCACCCCCACGTCCTACGGCTCGATCGGCATCTCGGGGATGATGCACGGCTACCTGGCCTTCGACGCCGAGGGTCGCCTGCTCGCGCCCTTCCGCACGTGGCGTAACACCAACACGGGGCGCGCGGCGGACGAGCTCACCCGACTGTTCGGATTCAACATCCCCCTGCGCTGGTCGATCGCCCACCTGCACCAGGCGGTCCTCGACTCCGAGGAGCACGCCCCGCGTGTCGCTCGCCTGACGACGCTGGCTGGCTGGGTTCATCACCAGCTGACGGGCCTGCATGTGATGGGCGTGGGCGACGCCTCGGGCATGTTCCCGATCGACTCGGAGACCGGCACCTACGTGGAGTCCTACCTCGATCAGTACGAGGCCCTGGTGGCGAGTCGGGTCCCGTGGCGCCTGCGCGAGGTCCTGCCGACCGTGCTGAGCGCTGGCCAGGACGCGGGCGTGCTGACCCCCGAGGGTGCGGCGCTCATTGACCCGACGGGCACGCTCCAGGCCGGGATCGCGCTGTGCCCGCCGGAGGGTGACGCGGGCACCGGCATGATCGCGACCAACGCGATCGCCCAGCGCACGGGCAATATCTCGTGCGGCACGTCCGTGTTCCTGATGGCGGTCCTCGAGCGGTCCCCTGTCGAAGCTGCACACCGAGATTGACATGGTGACCACACCCGACGGCTCGCCCGTCGCTATGGTGCACTCGAACAACGGCGCCTCCGAGCTCGACGCGTGGGTGGGCTGGTTCGCGGACTTCGCGCGCCTCGTCGGCGCCGAGGTGAGCGTGCCCGCGATCTACGAGGCCCTCTACAACCACGCGCTCACGGGCGAGGTCGACGCTGGCGGCGTCATGGCCTACAACACTCTGTCCGCCGAGTCCCCTCGTCAGCCAGGGAGGCGGCCCAGCCCGTGTTTACGCACAGCCCCGACGCGCGCGTCACCCTGGCGAACGCAATGCGCGCCCAGCTCATGAGCGTCTTCGCGGCCGTGCGCATCGGCGTCGACATCCTGCGTGAGGAGGGCGTCGGCCCTCGACTCGCTCTTCGCTCATGGTGGCCTGTTTAAGACGCCGGGCGTCGCGCAGCAGATCCTCGCCGACTCGCTGAACATCCCTGTTTCCGTTGGCGACACGGCCGGTGAGGGCGGCGCGTGGGGCATCGCCGTGCTCGCGCGTTATCGCGCGGTCCTGGCCGCTGGCGAGTCCGGCCTCACGCTGCCCGCCTACCTCTCGGAGCGCGTCTTCGCGGGCGCCTCGGTGTCCACTCTGGATCCGGTTCCCGAGGGTGTGGCTTACTACGAGCGTTTCCTGTCCTCCTACCGGGCGTCCCTGCCCGGCGTGGAGGTCCTGGCGCGAGGCGCTGCCAGCTGACGAGGCGCGGGCCCGGACCCCTGCGCAGGTGCATGCTTACCCAAAAATGTCGCACGTAATTCCCCTCGAGCTATTTCAAGTTTTGAAATCAGATCGTTGAAATTCCGCGCTTTTCTCGATGCCTTATAAAACTTAGGGGATCCAAATTGCGTGCGACATTGGGGGAGGGGGCAGGAAGGGGGCGCCTGGGTGCCGCCCGCTGCCCGGGCCGACAGTTGCGGGTTCGCCCCTACTCACCCGTGTGCCTCGTGCATGCTTATCCAAAAATGTCGCACGTAATTCCCCTCGAGCTATTTCAAGTTTTGAAATCAGGTCGTTGAAATTCCGCGCGTTTCTCGATGCCTTACAAAACTTAGGGGACCCAAATTACGTGCGACATTGGGGAGGGGGCGGAGTGTGGAGGGAGGGGGACAGGAAGGGGGACAGGAAGGGGGCGCCCGGGGTGCCGCTGACGAGGCAGGGTCTGGGGAGGCGGGGGGGCGTGTGGACCGGCTCGCCCAGCCCCGGCCTCGTCGATTGGGGAAACCCGCTACGATTACTCCCATGGGTAAAGCTAGCCGCCGTAAGAAGGTCACCGATCCCGCCAAGCTCAAGGCGTATCGCCCGCCGATCCCCTTTGTTGCACGCCCCCTACGAGGGCCTGCCCAAGGAGATCGAGCTGGTCGCTATGCGCGAGCTTATTCCGGCGGCGACGCTGACTGCACGCACCGACGCCGACCACGGCGCCGTCGAATTCGACTTCGTCACCCTCCCGCCCGAGGGACAGCCCGCCATGGTGCGCCCCGACGGCCGCATCCTCGTCGCGCTGCAGACCCGCTCGAACTCTGCGGATCTGAGCCACGACGCGGGCGCAGCGCTGCTCGCCGCGATCGCCGCGAAGGAGGCGGGCGACGAGGGCGTCATCTCGATCGACGTGCGCGAGCCGTCCGAGCGTCTCCAGGACATCCTCGACCTCGACAGCTTCACGGACATGAAGCTCGAGGAGGACTCTCCTTCTGGTTCGACCCGGCCGAAGAGATCGACGAGCAGACGCGCCGCGCGCTCGAGCAGAACCGCGACGAGATCATCCCGACCGAGCCGGTGCCCGGCGTGCCCGGCGCGTACTGGTGCGAGATGAACCGTAACTTCGTGCGCTTCCTGACGGACAACGACGAGACCAAGCTCTTCGACGCGCTGGCCCGCCTGGCCGCGCGCGGCGAGGCTAACGTCGGTGAGGGCTCGCGCTACGTGGGTTCCTTCCGCGCGTGCGGCCTGATCGTCCCGGTCTTCGAGCTGCCCGAGGGCGCCAGGGCGGCCGACGTCGCGCCCGGTACGCAGGCCCTTGCCAAGGCTCTCGCCGAGGCCTGACCGTCACCGAGCGCCTGGATGACAAGGAACGCCGCGCGCGTCAGGGGCTCGTGTCCCGCGCTGTGACGATCCGCTGAGCCTATTTTTACCTGCCGTTTAGGCGGGCTTGTCGCTCACATTACGTGTGGCGGGGCGCAATCGCGTCCCGCCACACGTAAACTATGTGGTGTGAACTATGCCAGCGGATCTCGAAGTTCCCACCCGCAGCGCGTCGCTGCAGTCATCGCTGCGCACAACGTCGGCCGTGCCGTTGCGGCCACCGTGCGTGCGTGCCGCGCTATACCGGGCGTTGACCTTCTCATTGTCGTTGATGACGGGTCGACGGATGATACTGGCCGCGCTGCCCGGGCTGCGGGCGCTGTCGTCGTGCGTCACTCCGTGGAGCGTGGGCGCGCCTCGGCCATCGAAACGGGCGTGAAGGTCGCCGCCATGCGTGACCGCCCCGACGGTCCTCCCCGTCACATCCTGCTGCTGTCGCCCGACCTGGGCGAATCCGCGGTCGAGGCCACCGCGCTGGTCGAGGCCCTCTTTGCCCGACAGACGGACATGAGCATCGCTGTTCCCGCCACCGGGCGCGAGTACTCCGGCTACGGCCCCGCTGTCATGCGCCGCCTCATTCGCCGCAAGACCGGCTGGTACTGCCATTACCCGCTGAGCTACCAGCGCTGCCTGACGCGCGAGGCTATCGATGCCGCCATGCCCTTTGCGGGCCGCTACGCTCTCGAGGCTGCCATGACGCTCAGCGTGCTGCGTGCAGGATTGTCTGTCATGGAGGTCCCCTGCAACTTCACGCACTCGGGTGCGGACCGATCCCTCGGATCCCTCAACCGCCCGGCGCGCATGTTCGACGCTGTGTGCGCGACCGTCAGCCAGGTCTTCCACTCGGACGCTCGTTCGAAGCGCCGCGCCGACCACGAGCAGGGGATCGGTGTGCCCTACCCGGCCCCGGCCTCGTCCCGTGACGAGGCGGAGGACAAGGATGCGGCAACGCGCCGCTCGGAGATGGTCAGGTGAGGTTCCCGGTTCGATCGGGCGTCGCGCGTGCCGTCTCGGCGTGGTGGCTGCCCGCTGTGATCGCCTGCGCGGTTGCGGCCCCTGTATATCTCCTTCTCGCTGGCGCAGTGGCGCACGCTCAGCGACCCCTCGTGGGACCTCGCGATTTTTCGCCGAGGCAGCCCAGGCCTACTCGCGCTTCGAGGCGCCCATCGTTTCGATCAAGGGGCCGGGCTACAACCCTGCTGGGTGATCACTTTCATCCGATCCTCATGTTGCTCGGGCCGATTTTTTTCGCTTCTTTCCGTCGGCTTTTCACCCTCCTGATCGTCCAGGATCTGCTGATTGCGGCGTCGGTGCTGCCGATCGCCCGGCTCGCGCAGCGCTTCCTGGGGCGCGGGGGTGCGGTCCTCGTGGGGCTGGCCTACGGGCTGGGTTGGGAGCTTGCAGGGTGCGGTCGCCGCTCAGTTTCACGAGGTCTGTGTGGCGGTTCCGCTGTTGGCGTGCGCGGGTGCCGCTTTCGCTGAGCGGCGCTGGGGCGCGTGCATGGCGTGGTTGGCGCCGGTCATCCTGGTCAAGGAGGACCTGGGCCTGACGGTCTTCGTCGCGGGCTTGGCGCTCGCGTGGCGCAGGCGGGGTGAGGATCGTTCCGGGATGCTTGCCTCCCTGGCGTACGCGCTGTTCGGTATTGTCGCGTTTGCCGTGACTGTGAAGCTGTTTCTCCCTGCCATGAACCCCGCCGGAACGTGGGCCTATTCGCTCGATGGTTCGGCGACGGGGCGGGCACAGCGATGGCGGGGGCGACCGCCGCCCGTGAGGTGCCCTCGCTGTGGCAGATCCTCGCCGTCCCCTCCGTCAAGATCGTGACGCTTGCGGTTCTGCTCGCGGGAGCCGGTGTCGTGGGCGCGCGCTCTCCGTGGTTCGCGCTCGTGCTGCCCACTCGCCTGGCGATTCGCGGGCTCGGTCGACGCCTATTACCAGTGGAGCCTCGTGGCACTACAACGCCGTGTTGGTACCCATTGCCGCCTGCGCCCTCCTCGACGTGATCGCCGGGTGGCTCGCGCCCGCGGACGTGCCCGCCGGCCTTGCTACCGCGGGCGAGACCGACGCGGATTGCGCGAACCCAGCCCCGGCCTCGTCCGGCAGGCGCCGCGCGCCAGCGTGGGCGGCTGCGTGCGTGCCCGCTATCTCCCTGGCGCTCACCGCCACGTCCCTGCCCCTGTGGAAGCTGCCCACCCTCACGGATAGCCCGCGCCTGGACGCCGCTCAGGGCGCGATCGATGCGGTGCCTGTGGGGGCGTCCGTCGAGACGGACACGACGCTGCTTGCGCGCCTCGTGCCGGGCCGCGATGTCTACTGGGTGGGCACGACCGTCGGCATGGATGCCCCGCCTGAGTATGTTGTCGTCGACCGACAGTCCTACGCGTGGGGCGGTGCCGAGGTTGACGCCGAGTCCTGGGCCAGTGCTGCTCACCCTGGCCACACCTACGAGACCATATACTCCGCGCAGGGCTTCCGCGTCGCGCGTCGCACCTCGTGATGCGGCGGTGCCGCGCAGCAGCGATGCTCGGCGCGCGCACTGTCGTCTGACGTACTACTTTGTGCAGCCGACATTACCTATACAAGCGCGCCAGATATAAAGGCACGCATCACGGTCAGCGGCTGCCGAAGACTAATTGGTTGTTGCGGTGAGTATTGCAGCCGATCGGGGAGATTACACAGCTTCTGATCGGGTGTATTGCTCCTTAATGAGTGCATTCCTGAGTCAGGGCTGGAGTCTTGCGGGGAACTCGCCTGTGGGAGGTAGCCATGGTGGCAGTGTTAACCCGTCAATGCGCAGCTAAACCCGATAGGTGGAGCGTGGGCACGGCCGCCCATGCTCCACTTAAGGGGTTAACGTGCGCATCGAGGGGCCCAGACTGCCACCTAGGGTTAATGTGCGCATCGTCGAGGATGCGCGGTATGAACTGTTGACAGTGAGGGGCTCGGGGTGAGGCCGCACCCGCATTGCAGGTGGCGAACACCGATGGGGTAGAGCCGAAAAGTGCCGCGCAGCCGGATGTCCGGCCACGCGGCACTCGTGCCGTTTGTGCGGCTACTTGGCTGTGCGCAGGCGCAGCGAGTTGAGGACCACGAACACGGACGAGCAGGCCATCGCGGCGCTCGCCAGCATGGGGGAGAGTAGGCCCGCGATGGCGAGCGGCACCATCAGGACGTTGTAGAAGAATGCCCAGAACAGGTTTTCCTTGATGATGCGCAGCGTCCGGCGCGACACGCGGATCGCGGTCGCCGCCGAGGTCAGCGACGAGTTCATGAGCGTCATGTCCGCGACCTCGATCGCCACGTCCGTACCCGAGTCCCCATCGCGATGCCCAGGCCCTTCGCGCTCGCCTGCGCGAGGGCGGCCGCGTCGTTCACGCCGTCGCCGACCATCGCGACCGTGCGGCCCTCGGCCTGCAGGTCGGCGACAGTGTCGCGCTTGCCGTCGGGCAGGACTCCCGCGATGACGCGCTCGATGCCCACCTGACGCGCGACGTGTTGGGCCGCGGCCTCGTTATCGCCCGTCAGCAGGATCGGCTCGATGCCGAGCTCGCGCAGCTGAGCAATCGCATCAGCCGACGACTCTTTGACGGTGTCGCGCACGACGAGCGCGGCGATCGCGCGACCCTCGACGCGCTCGGGAATCACCAGGGACGAGGCCGGGGCGCCCTCCCGCCTCCGGTGCCCTGGTCGGTGGTGCCCCGGGTGGGGGTACCGGTATCCCCGGTCGCGCTGTCACCGGAAACGGGTGCGCCATCGGCGGTCGCGGCCTCGCTGCGCGAGGTGATCTGGCCGGAGTACCCTGCCGCGGCGACGACGGCCTCGAGCTCCTCGTTGCTGTGAGGGGCGGTGAGCGTGATGCGTGCGGATTCGGTGGCGAGGTTGACCTCGGCGCTTACGCCGTCGAGCTTGCCGAGCTTGCGTTCGACGCGGCGCACGCAGGACGCGCAGGTCATGCCGCCCACGCTCATGGTGAGGGTCGCGAGGGGCAGCTCGGCGTCCGGGCCGGGGAGTGCGACGGGCGCGGGTGCCTTGGACGTTGCGGCGACTGCCGCCGGGGTGGAGGTTGCTGCGGATCCCAGGTTCGGCGCGAGGGCGGCGACGACGGCGGAGGCGCCCGAGGCCTCGGCCTCGCGAACGGCGTCAAGGAGAGAAGAGGGAACATCCACTCCCAGGGATGCCAGCCACGACGGGCGGCCGACCAGTACGCCGCCGCGGGCGGTGAGGCCGACGACGCCGAGTCCGGGCTGGTTCGCGAACGCGGTCACGGGCTCCAGCGACAGGCCGCGATTCGAGGCGCCCGCCGTGATCGCGCGGGCGACGGGATGCTCGGACAGGGCCTCGACGGAGGCGGCCAGCGACAGGGCCGAGGCCTCGTCCGCCTCGGGAGAGTCGCCCGCAGAGGGAAGCGCGACCGACTCGAGGGACATGACGCCCGTGGTGACCGTGCCCGTCTTGTCCAGAAGCATCGTGTCGATCGAGCGTGTCTGCTCGAGGATTTCCGCGTTCTTGATGAGGATGCCCAGCTGCGAGGCGCGCCCCGACCCGACGAGGATCGCGGTGGGCGTGGCCAGGCCCAGCGCGCACGGGCACGCCACGACCAGGACGGCGACGGCCGCCGTGAACGCCGCCTGCACGCCGCCGCCCGCGAGCAGCCAGCCCCCGAGCGTCAGCAGGGAAACGAGGATGACGATCGGCACGAACACGCCCGAAATCTGGTCCGCGAGGCGCTGGACGGGGGCCTTGCCGGCCTGGGCCTCGGCGACCATGCGCCCCATCTGCGCGAGCGTCGTGTCCGAGCCGACGCGCGTGGCGCGCACCAGCAGGGACCCCCACGTGTTGACGGTCGCACCCGTCACCGCGTCGCCGGGGGCGGCGTCCACGGGCACGGACTCGCCCGTCAGGAGCGAGGTGTCCAGGGCGGAGGAACCCCTCGACGATGACGCCGTCGGTTGCCACCTTCTCGCCCGGGCGCACCGCGAACAGGTCGCCGACCTGCAGGGACGAGGCGGGCACGACGCTCTCCGTGCGCTCGCCGGTCGCGGGGTCGACGCTCACGAGCGTCGCCTCCTTCGCGCCCATGCTCAGCAGCGAACGCAGCGCGTCGCCCGCGCGGTAGCGTGCGCGCGCCTCCATGTAGCGTCCCGTCAGCAGGAACACGACGATCATGCACGCGCCCTCGAAGTAGATCTCCGCGTGGCTGGCGTGCGCCGCGCGCGGTATCAGGCTCATGTGCATGCGCATGCCGAGCGTCCCGGCGCCGCCCCACAGCAGCGCCCACCAGCTCCACAGCGTCGAGGAGATGACACCGAGGGAGACCAGCGTGTCCATCGTCGTCGATCCGTGGCGACCCGCCGCGAAGGCCGCCCGGTGGAAGGGCCACGCGCCCCACGTGACCACCGGGATCGAGGCCGCAGCGACGACCCACTGCCACCCCGTGAACTGCCACGCGGGCACCATCGACAGGAGCATCGCGAGGATGCCCAGGGGCGCGGAGACGATGAGGCGAGCGCGCAGGTCGGCGGCGTGGGCGCGGGTGCCCTCGCCGACCTGGGGAGTGGGGGACGAGGCCTGGGATGCCCCGTGCGAAGAGGCGGTAGCTGTGTGGTCGTGCGTCACGGAATTAGTGGACATTGGTACCCTCCGGGGGTATGTAACAAGCGAAAGGAAACGAGGCCGGGGAAGGTGCCCCGGCCTCGTCGGTGAGGCGTGGAAGTCCTCAGAAGTCGCGCGAGATTCCGACGAGCGTGAAGCCGGCCTCGGACACCGCGTCGCTCAGCGCCGCGTCGTCCAGGGGGGTGTCGGTCAGGACGGTCACCTTGGAGGTGGCGCCCGAGTTGAGGATGACGTCGACGTTCTTCACGCCGGGGATCTCGCTCAGCTCTTCGCTGACGCTCATCACGCAGTGGCCGCAGGTCATGCCGTCGACGGACAGCTCGATGGTGCGATCGATTTCGGTGGTCATGGTGTCTCCTTGTGGTTAGGACTTGATGAGGCGCGCGATGGCCGCCGCTGCCTCGTCGACTTTGGCCTGGGCGGCCTCGTCTGATTCGCGCGCCGCCGTGACGACGCAGTGGTTCATGTGGTCTTTGAGCAGGTTGACCGCGACGGAGTCGATGGCCGACTTGACGGCGGAGACCCGTGTGAGGATGTCGATGCAGTACTCGCCCCTGCGAGATCATGCGCTGTAGGCCGCGCACCTGACCCTCGATGCGGCGCAGGCGCGCGAGGTGGTTCTCGGTGTTGCCGTGGTAGCCGTGCTCGGTGCTCATGCCAACGAGAGTACCCCTAGGGGGTATATCTGTCAAGGGTGCGTCTCGTTCATGGGGTCACATCCCCTCGCGCCCAACTCGCAAAACCCCCGTAGGGTGGAGTCAGGACGGACCGCCAGGAGGGGACATGAAGCGACGCTCGCGCCGACGCTATCGTGCGATCCGCCGCGTCCCCCAGGCCTATTCCGGCCTGTACCTACGCCTCAAAGTCGCCCCCTGTCCTGCCCCGCGCTCGCGGCCACGGTTGTCGTCGGCAGCCCTCGCCGAAATCCCCGCGTTGCCCGAGGACGTGCGTGCTCGCGCGCGTTCCCTCTCCGACGACATGGGTACCGCGATCTCTGAAAAGTCCCAGCGCATCTTCTTCGATAACCCCGGCCTCGATACACCCCTCATCCGCTCCCTCTCACACGTGGCGCGCCGCACCGCGAGTGTCGGGCGCGTGTGGGCGAACGCGGTCATCGCGGTCGGCGCCGACAGGGATGGGCGCATGGCCCGCATGATTCCCCTCATCCCCAGGCGCGGATACGACGCCCCTCATGACGGGCATGCTCACGGTCGGCACGGCGGTGGGCGAGCTGCGCGGCGGTGAAGTCCACGTGAATCTCCCTGCGCGACTCCGAGGCCGACCCAGCCTTCCAGGATCCGCTGCCCGGCCACCCCTGAGGCGCAGATCCGCCGAGTGGACGCCCCTGCGATCCTGTCCGACATGTGCGCCGACATCGACGAGCTCTACTGGTCGCGCACGATCGGTCCCGCCGTCAAGATCACGCGCGTCGGCGAGGGTGAGGCCCGCCGATGGCTCCTCTCCCTGGTTGGTACCGAGTCCATGGCCTTCTGTTCGACGAACAATCCGTCCGACATCGAAACGAACATCCGTCTCATGCTCGGCCTGGAAAGCTCGATGACGGTGGGCGTCGTTCGCGCCCTGCACGCCGCCATGGCACGCGACGGCGTCCCCGCGAAACGCTGGTCGGTCGAACCCGTCCTCATCTGCGGTCACTCCCAGGGCGGGGTCGTCGCCGCCGCGCTCGCCTCGGTCCCACCGCACGAGGCCGGGGTGAACGTCGCGGGCATCCCTGTCCACGGGCGGCTCCCTAACCGCCGCATCCGCGTACGTCCCGATGTGGTGACCGTGGCCGTCAACCATGACCAAGATGTCATGCCGAGCCTCGACGGCTCGCCCGACCGTGCCCCCGACCGGCGCGTCACCGTCGGGCGGAGCCTCGTGCGGCCTCGGACCCGCCCCTCTACTACGCGCACTCTCCTCGACCCTACACGGAGACCGTGCGCCTCCTTGAGCGCAAGGTGCGCGTGACCCCGTGGGGTCGGTTGGCCTCGTCGATGGCGGCATTGCAGGATTTCCTGCCCACCCCGGGGGAGTCCACGCGCGTCATGCACTACGAGATCTGGCAGGACCTCCTGACACCCCACCGCCGATGCCGCGTGGGACACGGTTGCCGCGCTCGAACGCGGCGGCGCGTACACGGCCGCCACCTCATCCCATGGACTACGTGACCACGGTGCCGCGCCTACCGCGCGTCGCCCGCGCCCGGCGTCGCCGCACCTTTGCGCTCGGCACCGCGCTGCGCGCTCGTCCCCTTCAGAAAGGACCGCTCATGAACGAGCATCACGCCCCCTGCGCGAGGTGCGCCGCTGGATGCGCGTCTCGACCCCCGTCAACAAGGCCGCCGCGTCCGGCCTGCGCGGTCAGCTCCCGCAGATCGCCGGGCCGCTCGTGATCGGCGCGCTCGGCGTGGGCGCGATTGGCGCCGGCATCGCCTGGCGAGCCCTGGCCTCGACGAGGGGAACCGGACGCACGCAGCGCTTCGTGGAGCTGGTGTCCTCGGCACTGGAGGCCGCCTTCCCGGAGACGTTCATCGACGAGGCCGGGGCTGACTTTGGTGAACAGGTGGCCGGTGAGCGCACGGCCGGTGAGCGCCGCGTCGTCAACGTCGAGGTTGGTGAGGGCTTCGGTCGCCCCATCCCTGGTGTCGATCGACGTGGTCGCCCCGGCGTCGGATGAGCTGACAAACATCGAGATTGCGGCCCAGGCACTGGACGCCGTCACCGCTGCGGCGTGGAACAATCCCGAGATGGCTCCTCTGAGTGTGCGTGCCCGCATCCTCTTGGCTCGAGACGGTGTTCATGCCGATGATGACCGCCGCGATGGGGAATATGTGGGGGCTCCCGGCGCTCAGACCGAGGTGGTTGTTGACATGACGGCGCTGGGATTCGAAGACGAGATCGCGCGCCCCGATGAGCTGTACGCGCGCTATGGCGCACCCGACTGTGACCCCGCCTGGAGGCCGTAGCCCACTTGTGGTTGTTGTATAACACTCTTGCCCGATCTGCGACCCCTTGGTAGTGTCTCCTGTATCACTGTTGATGATGTGGGCAAGGGGGACCGCATGGCTGGCGATCTGATTATCGAAGAGGGGGACCTCGAAGTCCTGCGCGACCGCACGAATGGAAGCGCTGACGACCTGGAGCCGGTGACGGTCGCGACGGCGGGGGGCTTCTTGTCATCCGCGCTTGGCGGGGGAGAACTGGCGACGCGGGGGCACGCCGCGGCTGACAAAATCGACTCTAACGTCAGCACCATTATCCGGGATCTGCGCGACTATTCTGCCTCCGTGAATGACTCGATACACGCCTACGCGGCCAATGAGAACGATTCTGCTGTGTCCTTCGACGTCACCCCGCACGGCAGGAGAGGGCTGACCGGTACTGACCTGGCAGAGATGAGGGTGGCACAATGACGGTGACCTGGGCCGATATCCAAGAATGGCGCAGCGACTATGTGAACGAGGCGCAGCAGACAATCGAGGACGCGCTACGCACCGCGCGCGAGATTGTTGACGACCTTGAGTATGCCGCGAATGACATCCGATCCGAGGGGCAGGGGCCGGACCAGATGCGTCAGCAGCTCTCCGCGATCCAGGACAGGCTGGACTCGCGCATCAACGAACTCACCGAATATGCGCTGGCGACTGCGGAGCTGCACGGGTACGTGAGTCGCGTCGTCGCAAAGAGGGAGTCCGCGTGGGAGGTTGCGGCAGAAGTTGGGTATGACATTCCGGAGAGTGGTGTTGTTCAACCGTCACTGCCTGAAATGAGGTTCGAGCCGGTAGCGAGTAAGTTTGCTGAGCTACGCGATTGTGTTGACGATGCAGTGAGAATTGCGACGGAAGCCGAGGAAACGGTGGGGCCCCGATATAAGGCTCTGGCCGACGGGCAGTACACTATGTCCGAGGGACGCCACTCGGAGTCCGCGGGCCTGGCAAATGATGCCGACCCCTCGTGGAGCCCCGAGGAAGTCTCCGTGTGGTGGAAGCTGCTTTCCGATTCCGAGCGCGAGGCGCTGATCAACAAGGATCCCGAGAAATACGGCAACCTGGACGGCATTGATATGGCATCGCGGGCCAAGGCAAACGACCTTGTACTCTATGGGCGCCGAGACGCTGCGGGAAACCGTATCGCGGGAACCGGCCTTCTTGAGCAGGCTCGGCAAGAATACAATGAATTAGAAGCAGAGTTTAAGGCGGAGCAAGAAGCTACTCGGGGCGTCGTCTCGCCGAAATTACAAGAGCTCGGGAGGCGTAGGGAGCCTGCAAGAATTCGCATGCAGGATCTAGAGGCGCTTGATAAGGCACTTCAAGCGGATTCGGACGTATCACTTGTTACCTTGCAGGCTGGGGAGCCAGGGAAGAATGTTCTCGCAGCTCTTGCTATTGGAGATGTCGATAACGCAAAGCATGTAACGACCTTCGTTCCGGGTATGACCACGTCGTGTCGTAAGAGTACTGACCTCAACTTGAGGTACGCGCGTAACTTGATCGACGCAGCGGAGAATGCGGGTGATGCAGAAAAAGGAAGTGTCGCAGCGGTCGCGTGGATGGGGTACGAAGCGCCGCCGGGTCCAGAGACAGGGGACCTGTCTGTCGCGTCTCCAGGCAAGGCACAGGCCGGAGCTGAGAAGCTGAACGGCTTCCTGACAGGAATCCACTCGTGGCGCTCAGAGCGGGGAATGGATGTGCACCAAACTCCGGTCACGCATTCCTATGGGTCCCTGACGGGCGGCTTCGCGATGCGTGATATTGGAGAGGGCGTCGTCGATGACTTCGTGTACACGGGTTCCCCGGGCTCAGCGGTGAATTCTGTCGGGACGCTGGGGGTAGACCCCGAACACGTCTGGGTGTCGGCGATTCCGCTACACGACGAGGTGCAGGGATGGGGACTCGATGGTTACTTCGGTCGCGACCCCAAGGAGCTGGAGGGCATCGGGCACCTCTCGGGTGACGCGACCGGGGAGACGGATACAACTCAGATCCAAACGCTTAGCAAATATGCGAATCACTCCGCGTATTTCTATAAGGCGAAAGATGGCCAGCATAACAACTCTCTTGAAGACATCGGCAAGGTCATTGCGGATAAGAGGGAGAGGTAATGAGTCGGAAACAGCTGGTCACGCTACTGGGTGCTGCCTGCGCCTCTCTGGTTCTGGCGGCGTGTATTCCGAGCCTGCCGGATGATGCTGAACTGTATTTTGGTCGCAGCAGTGGGAGTATCCCGATCTCCGAGGGGCAGACGACGGAGGTTCACATCAGGGATACCCTGCCCCGGTATCTGGGCATCATCGAGGAGGTCGTCGTCGAGTCCGGTGGCGTGCTAGGAGTCAGTGGCAAGAATCGAGTTGACGGTTGCGCAACGACGGACACGACCGACATGGAAATCCAGTGGATGACGATGTATATTCCTGCGATCGATTATGAGGATTTGCGTCGGATTGTCGTGGAGGGGGCGCAGCGTAACGGCTTCGGATATTCGTGGGATCCGGTACGCAGAGATAAACTCAACTCTCGCACGGTTACTGTCGGGGATGGCTACGGGAATAGTCTGATTTTCTATCACCACGAGGCTCATGACCGCATTATCATTAGTTTGTATTCGGGGTGTATGTTCCCGTCCCAGCCTCTCGATCCGGACGTCCCGCGCTCGTCTTATCCGCTGCCTAGCCCCGAAGAGATGTTTCCGAATCTGACAATCGTGCAGGCCTATGACGATAACGGCGGTGAGAATCCTGAGTTGCGTCCGCAGTCGGGGGGGCAGTCCGGAGCGCAGTCGGGGGAATGAACATGGCAAAGAAATGGACCCCGGCACGCGTGGGTGCGTGGTGCGTCGTGGTGGTGGCCGTGTTGGGTGGGTGTCATGCAGCCAAGTCACGCGATGCTGAGTTCGTTCCTTTTCCTGAGCGTGTGAGCATTGAGGAATACATCAGCCGTCAGCTGCCGGAGATATCGCGCATGGCTGTGCCGGTGGCTGCCGAGACCGGTGGTGAGCTGACGGTGATGGGCCTGCCGTACGTACAGGTGTGTGGCACTGGTGATACCCAGGGGTATCGGGTGGTTGGCTACACCACGGTGGCTCCGTCGATGTCCTTTGAAGGGCTCGAGAAACTGGTGACAGAAAACAAACCCGATTGGGCGGTGGCCGTGCAGGTTGACAGGCAAATCGATAGGGATGCTACTCGGGGTATTCAGCTGATCGACAACTATGGCGGCCTTGTCGAGTTCAAGTTTTCGGAGGAGTCTATCGCCGTGAGGTCGCGCTCCGCGTGTTTGCCGACGGATAAGCCCCTGGATGATCCCGGTCAGTCTCGTTCTGCCGTCGGTGGAGGAGGCGTTCCCGGGCGTGCATGTGACGGTCAGTGACAACACGAACCCGGATCTGCATCCGGTTCCTACGCTGACACCGGGTGCTCACGTCACCCCCAGTCCGGCGCCCAGTCGGGGACTCGTAAACCGGCTCTTCGCATTTTGGGGTGTGGGGTGGTGTTGGCATGGGGTCGGGGCCTGCCCGATGATTGAGGTTGCAACACTTCAAACGCTGGGAGGCCCCGACATGTCTCATGCTACCTTTTTCCGCTCCGGATATGACGACCTATTGCGGGTTGGAGGAGCTGGGCTTAGTGGCCGTGGGGATGCGCTGCCAGGGAGGCGGGTTCGTCCTGAAGTGCCGTGCCGCTAATCCTGCTCGGCTGTGTCCAGGGTGTGGGCGCCCGGGGTATTCGCTGGGGTCGCGTACCCGGCGCTTAGCGCACGAACCGCGAGGGCATCAGCCCACGACGCTGGCGGTGTATGTGGGACGTTACCACTGTCGCGCGTGTTCTCGTTCCTGGTGTGATGACATCAGCCAGGCGGCTCCCCCACGCGCCAAACTCTCCTTTGGGGCCTTGCGCTGGGGACTTGTGTGCTTGATCGCTGACAATATGTCCATGAACCGGATCGCCGCTCACCTGGCGGTAGCCTGGCATACCGCCAACGAGGCGATACTGGCCTACGGGGAAGAACTCCTGCTGGCGGATTCGACTCGTTTTGAAGGTGTGCGCGTCATTGGGGTTGATGAGCACGTGTGGCGTCATCGGGGTGGGGACAAATACGCCACGGTGATCGTGGACTTGACCCCTGTACGCGACCATACGGGACCGGCCCGACTCCTGGACGTGGTGCAAGGCCGCTCCACACGCGTCTTGTCTTCCTGGCTGGCCGCGCGCCCCCAAGAATGGAAGGACACCATCGAGATCGTGGCGATGGATGGGTTCAGCGGCTATAAAAAGCGCAGCAGCCAGCCAGCTTCCAGGGGCGGTAGCGGTGATGGATCCCTTCCACGTTGTTCATATCGCTATCGACGCCCTAGAGCAGTGCCGCCAGCGCGTCCAGCAAGAAACCCTGGGGCATCGCGGCCGCAAGGGCGACCCCTTGTACGCGGCCCGCAAAACGCTCCTGACCGGCACCGACATCCTCACCGACACATCCCAAGCGCGCTTGGATGCCTTATTCGCCTGCCCCGACCACGCTGACGTGCACGCCACCTGGAGAATCTACCAGGACCTCCTAGCGGCCTACCGTGATCGTGACCCCAGGCGCGGCAAAAACAGCCTCCGCCAGCTCATCACGACACTCACCCGCCCGGGCTTGCCACACACATGCATCGAACTAGCCCGCATGGGCAGAACCTTCAAACGCAGAGCCGGGGACATCCTGGCCTACTTCGACCACCCCCACACCAGCAACGGCCCCACCGAAGCCATCAACGGACGCCTCGAACACCTCCGCGGCATCGCCCAAGGATTCATCAACCACCGAAACTACCGCCTACGCTGCCTCCTCCACTCCGGCGGATTCCAACACCTCCTACACCCTTAAATGCG
>BNJV01002124.1_pt1 | contig 36028 bp, 69 predicted proteins | sample 8540591 | NCBI WGS metagenome assembly BNJV01 (sample SAMD00202457, study PRJDB9452) | human saliva metagenome | host: Homo sapiens
GATGGGTTTTCAACTGCGAATATAGATTACTCTGATGAGTACTTATTACCAAAACAAGGAGTCTATGCAGCCGTGTAGAGATTGATCATCAAGTATATGGTGCAATGACCAATCTTGGACATAATCCTACATTTAATACTTCTGAGAAGCTTTCTTTTAAAACCTATCTCATTGGTTAGTACTGGCACTTTGTATGGAAGAATTATCAAGGTTCAACTGTTAGAATACTTACGTCCAGAGATTCATTTTAAGAGCCGTGAGAATCTGATTTTTACAACCTGAACAAGATGTTCGAGATATTAGAAAAATACTAGTAAAATATGAATGAGTTATTTTTAGAACGAATGAGAGAGATGTAAGGATGAATTTCCTGCATATCTTGAGAAATTAAATGATCCAGCAAGAAAAGGTTTACGTATCAATACCTTAAAGATTACGCCGGATGATTTTTTTGCGTGTACGAATTATGAGTTAGAAAAAAGTCCATTTGCGAAGCATGGATATTACGCAAATATAAAAAGTGGTGTAGGTTTTACACCGGAGCATATGTCTGGCTTCTTTTATATTCAAGAACCTAGTGCAAGCTCTGCAGTGACAATCTAGATCCTAAACCTGGTATGAAGGTTTTAGATATAGTGCAGCACCTGGCTCTAAGTCTACACAAAATTTCTGAAATGTTAGAACAAGAAGGTTTGTTAGTGGCTAATGAGATACATCCACACGTTCGCGCGTATTATTAGAGAATATTGAGCGTTGTGGTAGTGCTAATACAATCGTATTGAATAACGATCCAAAGGATATTTCTAAAGCATTTCCTGAGTTTTTGATATGGTTCTGTGTGATGCCATGTTCTGGCATGAAGGAAATGTTTTGCATAAAGAAGACCAAGCAGTAGAACAATGGAGTTTAGAAAATGTTCAAGCATGCGCTTTACGACAATCATATATCTTAGAAGAGGCATATAAGTGCTAAAGCCAGGTGGAACTATGGTTTATAGTACCTGTACATTTGCGATGGAAGAAAATGAATTATGTATGCAGAAGTTCATACAAGAACATCCTGATATGCACTTGGTTCCAATTGAGACTGACTTTGGTAGAAAAAGCATTTGATGTTGGATGTCATAGATTATGCAAGAAGAATCTTTCCGATGGATGGTGGTGAAGGTCATTTTATCGCGAAGCTTCAAAAAGATGGTATACCAACAGAATCATCTGTTAAATTAATGCAATCACAACTATTACCCAAAGAAGCCAAAAGAATCTTTGATGGATCTTTGTAAACCAATATCCATATTATTTTTTGTTAAAAATAATAAATATATGGTGGTACACAGCCTATTTTTATGATGTAGGGTAAAATGTCATTTGCTGCGTCATCAAGTCTTTCTTGGTGAGATGGAGAAGAATCGCTTTATACCTAGTCATGCCCTTATTTATGTCTGCCTATACCAAGTTTCCAAAACACAATTGATCTACAGGAAGAAGATGTTCATCGTTACTAGTGCGAGGAGAACAACTAAATCTTTCTTGTAAGAAGGGATGGTATGCAGTGTGTTATCATGGTGTTGTAATTGGTGGTGCTAAAGAGTGATGGTACCGCATTAAAGAATAAATACCCTAAAATTTACGTTTACGATGAAAGGATGAATTCATGAAATTAGACTTGTTTTCTTTTATTGATGAAACGATGGAATATTACAAAAGTAAAGAGTGCGATATACCAATATGCCGAAGGTAAGCTAAATAAATTCTTTTCGGATGAGTTTTTAAATGGCGAAGATCCAGTTATATCTATGCGTTCAAGAATCAAAGCGGAAGATAGTTTAAAAGAGAAGTTAATTCGCAATCAGTTCTATCTTCAATACGAAGCAGGTAAAGATGCAATCTCTCACTTAACTGATTTGATTGGTATTACAATGCAATGTCGTTTTTATTCGTAATGAAGATCAACTTTATAAATCATTATTCAATAAATTCACACGAAAGAAGGGTACACCTTACTTTGTGGCAAATAATGATCCTGATATCTTTATTGATTTAAGTGTGTTTCAACCACAGTTACAAAGAAATGGTTTTCACGATTTATCGATAGATGGTTATTACACATTTCAACGATGAGATGATTCGATTTGAACTACAGATTAAATCACTTGTACATGCATTCTGGAGTGAAATCGAACATGAAGTTGTTTATAAGAATCCTGACTTTATTCTCTACGATCAATTTAATAAAAGATATGTTAGGTGCAATTCGCGATAATTTAGATGTCGTTGATCGACAACTTGAAATTATGTATGACGAGATTAGTCATCAAACAAGACAAACACAGATTGGCATGGATGAAGTCGAGTTTAAAACAGTTTGTAGCACGTAGTATCAACGAACTGGTAAAATCGTAAGATGAGAGAATCGGTTGGTTTTTACATCTGACTTTTAAAAAGTGTTCTGCGATGATTGCACAATATGTATATGTTCGTGATTTTATCAATGGAGAACATAATAAAGAGAGAATGATGGATTATCTAGAAACATTGAATATGCTTGCGACTAGTAAGCTAGATCTTTCAGAAGAAATCCATTTGGAAAAGAGAATATCAAATGGAAGATGAGTTTTGTCGAATCTTTGGTAAGTATTGGCAAGCGCAGTTAAACTCAAACTTCCAATGGCATATCTTCTTTGCAATGCTATTTAGTATTCAGCCTGGTAGTAATATCGATGACTTTACTGATTTTTTTGTACAATTATCAAACGCTTACTGATCGAACCAAATTGGTATCGTAATACTTTTCAACAATTTGGTGATGACAAAGCATTTGCAATACAGAAAGATTTAGAACTTGTATTGGTAAATACACTTGTAAAGATAGATGATATTGAAATAGTACATGAGGATAAAAGTGTATTTTGTGTATGCAGACATTCCGTCACTATGTGACACAATTAGAAAAATGAGTATGATGATTACAACGAATTCATACAATACTATGAGAAAATAAACTAGAACTCTCTAGGTTAATAACGGATCATTTCCATTGAGTCTGATATTTTGTTATAATAAACTAGTAAATAAAAGAGGTGAATAACATGGCACAGGATTATGTTGTTTTTAAAATGAGAAGAACGAAAAATGGCTTAATAGCTATTAACAAGACTGTATTTAAGTCTATTGCAGAAATTAGCATTGATGATATTGAAAAATGCAATTCGCGTACCACAGGCACGTTTTACAAAGCCTTTTAACAGTAAAGGTGGATGCTAAACCAATTACATATTACAGCTGATATTAAAAGTAAAGTATGGCTCTAATGTTGCGGCTACTTGTGAGTTGGTACAGAATAAGATTTATGAAAAACATCGTTTTTATGACTGGATTTAAGCCAGCAGATGTGACTGTTAATGTCATTGATTTTGAAATCTAGTATTGACATTTAAAGAGAAATTTAGTTAAATAGTATAGTAATTTGAAAAACGGAAAGAAGGAGCACCGCTTCTCACCTGATATCCTACGGATTTGGGTATATGCCGAGATGATCAAAACGATTATTTTAGCAGGTGCAATCTTCGTACCTGCTTTTAAATTTATAGGAGGTTTACTTGGGTAAAATTAAGAATAACAAAAACAGAAGACCAGAGTCTCATGACATGGTTAATGACGACATTCATTTCAAAGAAGTACTTGTAATTGGTCCTGATGGGGAACAATTAGGCACAATGTTACGCCGTGAAGCTTTAGAAAAAGCATACAGTATGGATCTTGATTTAATGTGTGTTGCACCTAATGCGACAGTACCGGTATGTAAGATTCTTGACTATGGTCGTTACCACTTCGAAGACCAAAAGAAGCAAAGGGAAGCTAAGAAGAATCAACATGTTACTGAAGTGAAGGCATTACGTCTTTCGCCAGTAATTGACCAGCACGACTTTGAAACAAAGTTAAAGCGTTCAAGAGAATGGATTGAAGCTGGCCAGAAAGTTCGTATCGATATGCGCTTCCGTGGTCGTATGATTACAAGACAGGAAGTTGGCCGTGATGTTTTAAATAAGTTTACTGAGCAGATCTCAGATATAGCAGATGTAAGTAAGTCCGCCGCAATGGAAGGCAATACATTATCTGTTGTATATTCACCAAAAAAAGGTAAGTAAAGGAGAATACTATGAAAGCAAAAGCAAGAAAGCCAAAGAAGATCAGAATGAAAACAAAGAAGACCTTCGCTAAGCGTAGCAAGCTAACAGCAACAGGTAAGTTGAAGGTACAGCACAACTACGTATCACACTTTGCAGCAAACAAGACACACAAGCAGAAGATGCATTTAGCTAAATCTACAACTGCACACAGTTCCGATTTAAAGCGTACTAGACAGTTATTGCAAGGTTAATTAGGAGGTAAAGAAGATGAGAGTAAAGGGATCAACACCTACACGTAATAGACGTAAGAAAATATTAAAATTAGCTAAGGGTTATTTTGGAAGCAAACACTTACTTTACAGAACAGCCCATGAGCAGGTTATGCGTTCTCTCCGTTATGCATATATCGGAAGAAGACAGACAAAGCGTGAAATGCGTAAGCTTTTGGATTGCTCGTATCAACGCAAAGCAACAAGACAGTATGATTTATCATACAGCCAGTTCATGCATGGTCTTAAGTTAGCAGAAATTAACGTTAACCGTAAGATGCTTTCTGAAATCGCTATTCATGATGAAAAGGGATTTGAAGCATTAGTTGACGCTGCTAAGAAGGCTTTAGCTAGTAAAGAAACTTTAACCGATTTCCTATGAAGTCGGTTTTTCTTTTCGAGAATCTAAAAAGGGATGATATCACTTAGATACCATCCCTTTAAGTATATTATTGTTGAAGCTGTTTGATGGATAATTCTAGACGGCGAAGAGTTTCTCTTGCCAAGAATAGAACTGATTTCAATCGCTCCACCTGGTGTAAACTGCATACCTGTAATCGCAAGACGTAATGGGAATAGAACTTGTCCATTCTTCATTCCTAATTTTTCAGGTAGTGCAAGTAATGTTGTATGTAGCGCTTCTTCAGACCAATCATCTTGGTTCTTTAAAAGCTTCATAAGATGCCTGTAAGGACTTTAATGCAATCTCTGGATCAGTCTTCATCTTCTTGTTAATAAATAAATCATTTGGAATAAGAAGGAAGTTATCAAAGAATGTTAACATCTCTGGAATCTCTGCTAATGTTTGCGCACGTTGTTGTAAGATAGCCGCAATTTGTCTACGGTTGAAGTTACCCTTAACAACTTGATTGATATATGGAGTAACTAGCTTCTCATAAGAATCTAGATCCATATTTCTTAACCACATACCATTAACCCATTTTGAGTTTTTCAGGGTCAAAGATTGCTCCAGAGTACCGATATGTTTCACATCAAATGCTTGTACTAACTCATCTAATGTAAAGATTTCACGTTCTTCTGTTGGGAGACCAACCTAGTAAAGCAATGTAGTTTAAGATTGCACCAGGTAAATATCCTTTTTCAACTAAGTCCTGGAAGGATGCATCACCATTACGTTTGGATAACTTAGAATGTTCATCCTTCATAACTGGTGGGCAGTGAATATATCTTGGATATCCCATTCAAACGCGTTATAGATTAAGTTGTACTTAGGAGTAGAGGATAAGTATTCCATACCGCGTACAACATCAGTAATGCCCATTAAATGGTCATCGATAACATTTGCAAAGTTATAAGTAGGGAAGCCATCACTCTTGATTAATACCTGTTCATCTAATGTATTGTTTTCAACTGTGATACGTCCAAATACTTCATCATCAAAGTACGTTGTTCCTGTTTCAGGAATAGTTTGACGAATAACATACTTCTCACCAGCTTCAATTCTAGCTTCGCATTCTTCGATTGTTAATAACTTACATGGATCATCAAATTTGAAGGATTCTCCACGAGCTTCCTGAAGTTCACGCTGTGCAGCAATTAATTCTTCATCACAGAAGCAGTAGTGAGCTCCACCACGTTGAATGAGTTCCTTTGCGTATTTAAGATATAGACCGCTACGTACACGTCTCAGATTGTACGTATGGTCCAAAATTACCACCATTATCTGGTCCTTCATCATGTTTTTAGACCGCAAGCTTTTTAATGTGTCATAAAAATATCTGTGGCACCTTCTACTAAACGTCCTTGGTCAGTATCTTCGATACGAAGGATATAAACACCTTCTGGGATCTTTTTCTTGCAACTAGGTATGCATATAATGCAGTACGTAAATTACCGATATGCATATAGCCGGTAGGACTTTGGTCAAAATCTTGTTCTAATAGCCATTGTAATACTCCTTTTATTCTTATATATTTTACGCTTTTTGTGTATTTATAACAATGCAGAAGATAATATTAAATGCGTAAATAAACATTTCTTGCTAAAATATCAAAGGAAAAAGAGGTAAATATGAAGGAAATCGATTTAACAAAAATCAGTTTATGAACTAGCTACATCCATTCCTGAGTTCTTAGATATTATGGAAACTCTAGGGTTTTGGTGGTATGCGTCATTGTGTAGAGGATAATCCTCATACAAAGGTTATGACACCATTAATGGCAGCTGCTAACCATGGTGTTGATCCGTCAGTTATTGTAAAGGCATTCCAAGATGCTGGCTTTACAGTAACAAACCAATAAGTCTATTTTAATTGAAATGATTCTGCACAATTTCAAGTAGTCTTAAAAAAGTCTTTGCATATGAAAAGGTTTTTCGCTATAATAGTTATTGCGCTATTGGGATATAGCCAAGCGGTAAGGCAGCTGGCTCTGAACCAGCCATTTCGGGAGTTCGAATCTTATCTCAGCCTAAAAAGACTCTGTTAATCAGGTCTTTTCTTTTCTATAATATTTAGCATGAGTAAATTAGAAATCAATATACCAAAAAGATTATCCAGACTTTTATTAATCTGTATCTAAAATCAGAGTCTATGCAAAGATTAAAAAGGTGTAGATATGAATTGCAGGGGTTTGCAGTTTACATCACATGCTGGATTTTCTAGTTATAGATCGTATTCACGCTATGAACATAGTGTTGGTGTTGCTGTATAGTATGGCATTTTACGCATGATAAAAACAAACGTTTAGCTGGTTTATTCCATGATATTTCAACACGTGCATTCTCTCATGTGATTGATTTTGTAAAAAGAGATTATTTGACATAGGAATCTCAGAAGATGAGACAAAGCAAATCTTATTTCAAGATAAAGTGATTATGAATCAACTCTTAGTAGATGGTATTTTTAGTAGAGGAAGTTTCTGATTATCATATATCTCAATTGCTGATAATGATTCTCCTAAACTATCTTCTGACCGTTTGGAGTATACACTTGGAAACTTACTGAATTATCGAAAATGCACAATCGATGACATTGAGAGATTTTATCAGAGATTTGATTGTAGATTGTAATGAAGAAGGTGTGAAAGAGATCATGTTTCAGCATAGCGAAAATTGCTGAGGAGTTTGCGTTTGGAGCACTTTCTTGTAGGCATGATATATTCGTGTGATTTTGACCGCTATGGGATGGAGAAATTAGCAACTCTTTTACGAAAAGCTTTACAAGCAAATATTTTTAAGAGAGATGATTTGATATCTATCAGTAGTTGATGTAATTCAGAAACTAAATAACAGCGTGTTACAAGATGATTGGAAAGAGTACACAAGACTAAAAAGATGTTATGAAAGATGCAGCTGGTGATATCATAGTAGATGCAAAGAAGAGATATATTGATCCATATGTTTACAACTATGGAAGAGTTACAGCTTTTTAGTTCTGCATTTAAAAATGCAGTAAATGAATTTAAGAATACAGATTATCATTATTCTGATGAAAGGAATTTATCAAAATGGATAAAGTAATTGTTGTTAGCTAGCAAGAATGCTGGTAAGATTAAAAGAATTTAAAGAGATGTTGGAACCAAAGGGCTATGAAGTGAAAAGCTTTAGCTGATTATCCAGATATTGGTGAGATTGATGAAACAGGTACAACTTTCTCTGCTAATGCTATCATCAAAGCACAAGCAATTACAGATAAGTATCATATTATGGCAATCTCGGATGATTCTGGATTAGAGATTGATGCTTTTGATAAGCAACCTGGTGTTCAAAGTGCACGTTGGTTGGGTCATGACACACCATATTCCTATAAGAATCAAGTTGTTTTAGACCGTATGAAAGATGAAACCAATCGCAGTTGTCGTTATGTATGTGCAATTGCCGTTACAAGACCAAATCACGAGCCGGTTGTATTTGAAGATACAGTTGAATGTGTTATCGCCAAAGAGCCTGCTGGAACAAATGGTTTTGGCTATGACCCTATAGTCCTCTATGAACCATTTGGTAAGACAATGGCAGAGATGACAAACGAAGAAAAGAATAGTATCTCTCATCGTGGTAAGGCAGTTGTTCGTTTAGAAGCGTGGATGGAACATGAAGGGTTATAAGATATTATCTGCAGTAGCAGGGATTAGCATTATTTTTATCTTTACATAACATCGATTGATTTATTATGTTTTAATCGTTCGTTCTTCCGTTGGCAATATTCTTTGAATCACACAGCTGAAAGTATTGGTATTTCAGAAGATGGTTTAATGAACGCAACGAATGCATTACTCTGATTATATGCAGGACAAACGAGATGATATTAAAAGTGATTGAAGAGGTAAATGGTAGTGAACGCGAAATCTTTGATGAGCGCGAAACATTGCATATGGTTGATGTAAAAATCTTTATCTAAAATGCAATGAAGACTCGAACAATTCTTTTAGTTGGTAGTATCGCTAATACTTACTTTATTGGCATTCACACATCGTAATCAAAGCTATACTATCCTATCAAATGCATATCGAAATGGTTTATTGTTCTTTAGGATCAATCATTTTCTTTATTGCGATTTATGCAATTGTAGACTTTAATGGGTTCTGGATGAATTTCCATTATGTTTTCTTTTGATAATGATTTGTTCTTACTGGATCTAAATATCTCGATTATGATTAATATGTTTCCATCAAACTTTCTTTGCAGTTGTTTTTGGAATTATACTATTATTTGTAAGTATAGTTATTTTTATTAAAGTTATTATTAGTGCTATTCAAACATAAAAAATTGAAAGAAGGTTAGTATGATTAACGTTGTTTTATATGAACCAGAAATCTCACAGAATACAGGCAATATCATGCGTACATGTATGGCAATGAATTGTCGTCTACATCTAATTGAACCAATGGGTTTTAAGATTACAGACAAATCTTTAAAGCGCGCTGGTATGGATTATGTAAAGGAATTAGATTATAAAATCTATCCGGATTGACAAACATTTTATAACATGCATGAAGGTTCCTATTACTACATTACACGTTATGGTGAAAAGACACCTTCAGAGTTTGATTACAAGTTAGATGAAGGTAAGGATATCTATCTAGTGTTTGGTAAAGAAAGTACTGGAATTGATAAGCATATACTCCATGATAACTACGACCGTTGTGTACGTATTCCAATGGTAGCGGAAGCGCGTAGTTTGAATCTTTCAAACTGTGTAGCGATCTGTGTTTATGAAGTTTTAGACCAACTAGGCTTCCCAGAACTCTCACATACTGAGGTGATAAAAGGGAAGGATTTCTTACAACAATTTGATTAGGCATATATTTGGACAACCTCAGTATTCATAGGTATACTTACAAGGAAAGATGGTGATTAGATGTTAGAAACCTTTGATGATTTCATCTCACTAGCAGTCATTTTAGTTATGCTAGTTCTAACTGTATATTGCTTTCTTGTAATGTCGAGTAACAAGCATCTAAAGTTAATGCAAAAAAGACAAGCAAAGCATCGTGACTTTCTAGCAACGCTTTCTGATGATTCGACAAGTGATAGTGAGGAGTAAACAATGATTCAAGAAACGATTAGTTCAAACAATGCCCCAGTAGCGGTAGGGCCATATTCACCCGCTATTCGTGCAGGTGACTTTATATATATATCTGGGCAGCTACCAATAGATCCTACAACTGGTCAACTTGTATCAGATGACATTCGCATTCAAACAGAACAAGTTCTTAAAAACATTGAAGCATTATTAAAGTGAAGCTGGATTTAAATATGTCTTATGTTTTAAAACTACAGTTTTTGTAAAGAAATATGGAAGAGTTTCGGCAGATGAATGAAGTATACTCGTTTCTTCCAAAAGCCATTTCCAGCAAGAAGCGCTGTTGCAGTGAAAGATATTGCCCTTAATGCGAAGATTGAAATTGAAGCATTCGCAATGGATACACGAGCACTAGAAGTTTCTATGTGCTGATGATGGATGCCACACATGTAATGATTATTGTTGTGAAACAAAGTTAGATATTCAATAAGACCTTAGGGTCTTTTTTTGTTTGAACTATGTTATGATATTGCTTGTACGTAGTGGAGATTAATTTCTTATGTCTATCTCATAAACTAAACATCACTTTTTACTAAAGAAGATATTCAATATATTATTACCATCGCATTTTCTGCACTTGTATAGCGCGTTTGGGAATTGAATCATTTGTAAGTTCAGGTAACTTATTCCCAGGTGGATTTGTTGGTATATCACGACTTGTTGTAATGCTAATAGAAAGGCAAATAGGTTTAGTAATTCCATTTGGTGTAATCTATTGGATTATGAACTTTACAGTAGTGCTATTTATCTGGAATCGTATTGGTCACAAGTTTGTATTATATTCCATTCTTTGGTTTTCACTCAGTTCATTATTCTCGATTATTATCTAATGTCTCCCTATCGTTACACAGGATATGTTATTGATTGCTGTATTTGGTGGTCTGATTAACGGTTTTGCGATTGGACTTGCACTACGCTCGAATGCCAGTAGTGGTGGTACAGACTTTATCGCGATTGATCTATCCGTAAGATTAAAGAGACCTACATGGAATTATTCTACTTGGTTTAAATGCATTTTGTATTGATGCTTTGCAGGTTTAGCATTTGGTTGGGATAAAGCGTTATATTCTATTATCTTCCAATATGTTTCTACACAGGTTGTAAATACAATGCATCAACGTTATAAGATAACGCGCGTACAAGTCATTACTGACCACGCAGATAAAGTATGTGATGCTGTGTTTAGTACAGTACGCCACGGTATTACTCGAATTGAGGTAGAAGGTGCATTTAAACGACAACCACATACGATGTTGTTAATCACGGTCAATAACTACCAATTACCAGAAGTTATTAGTTGTATTCGTAAAGCTGATGAACATGCATTTATGACATTGAAATGCAGTTGAAAAAGATTATTGGTAACTATTATCAAAAACCTTTAGAGTGAGCAATCACTCTTTTTTCATTTTTATAAAGAAAGGATGCGTATCGTTTGATACACATCCTGCGTATTATAGAATTTCCATTCCAATTGCTTTTTGGACTTGGTTTAATTTCTCTTCTGCAAGTACTTTTGCTTTCTTTGCACCGTTTACTAATGTAGTTTCAATTAAATCACTGTTTAGGATTTCATTGTAACGTGTTTGAATTTCTTCTAACTTAGCACATACTGCATCCGCAACTGCTTTTTAAAGTCTCCATAGCCTTTTTCCTTCAAATTCTTTCTCAATATCCTCAAAAGAGCGTTCATTTGATAGGAGGAGAGAATCTGCATTAAAGTTTGCAGATTCCAGGTTGATTTTCTGGATCAGTAGTGAACTTTTACCTAGACTGTCTGTAACAGCAGACATAACTTTCTTACGTGCAACCTTAAGATCATCTAATAGATAGATACAGCCTTTATTTGTTTCATCTGATTTAGACATCTTCTTAGTTGGATCGCTTAGTGACATAATTCTGGCACCTACTTTAGCAACTAGTGGTTCTGGTACTGTAAAGAGCTTGCCATAACGATTATTCATTCTTTCTGCGACATCACGTGTTAATTCAACGTGTTGTTTCTGGTCTTCTCCAACAGGTACATAGTCAGGACTATAGAGTAGAATATCTGCAGCCATCAATGCAGGATAAGTATAAAGTCCACCTGAAAGGTTTTTTTCACCCTTAGCTTGTTTGTCTTTAAATTGTGTCATACGGTTTAATTCACCCATATATGTATGACAGCACATGATAAAGCCAAGTTGTGCATGTTCCTTTACGTCTGTTTGTAAGAAAATAGTAGCCTTATTTGGATCTAGTCCACATGCAAGGTATAGAGCTACACAATCTTTTAAGTTCTTTTGTAATTCCTGTGGGTCTTGTGGAACTGTGATGCAGTGTAGGTTTGCGATGAAAGCAAACATTTCATATTCATTTTGTGATTCTACAAAGTGTCTTAAATGCACCGATATAGTTTCCTAAGTGTAATTGACCAGTTGGTTTAATACCGCTTAACATTCTTTTCATAGTGAATTCTCCTTGAAATTAAAAACGTCTCTTCAATGTAAATTGAAGGGACGCATGAGACGATATGCGCGGTACCACCCGACTTATCCAAAAGGATCACTTAATTTGGGATAACGGGCCTCGGTATTCTATTAATGGAACTCCAAACATACTTTGTTGAAAATATCAGTTTACACCAAACACTGACTCTCTATGAAATCAACGCGTAATCGCATTCCGAATACACGATGATTCTAACACAAATCAATATAATTGATAAGTGCTTTTTAATCTGTATTTGCGATAGGTCATTTTTGCGTGGTATACTCGTAAAGAAAGCATTATATTTATAAACACAATTAATCTTTCATGCATGTTTAAAAAGGAGGATTTCCATATGTTAGAAATAAGTAATTTAACCAAGAAATATAAGAAAGTAGCAGCTGTTGATCAAATTAGTTTTACGGTACCTAGTGGTAAGGTTGGTATCTTACTAGGGCCTAATGGTGCTGGTAAGTCTACAACGATAAAGAGTATTGCAGGACTATTACGCTATGAGGGTGAAATTAAGATTAATGGTTTACCATCAAAGTCAGTAGATGCAAAGAAGATATTTGCATATGTGCCGGAAATTCCAGCGATGTTTGGGGTATTAACGGTGATGGAACATATTGAATATGTACGTCGTGCATATCGTTCTCAAATTACAGATGATGAGGTGGAAGCGTTACTCACTCGCTTTGAGATGTCCGATAAGAAAGGATAAGCTTGGAGATGAATTATCAAAAAGGTATGATGCAGAAGGTAAGTATTATCTGTGCATTATGTATTAAACCTGAAGTGATTTTTATTTGATGAACCAATGGTTGGTCTAGATCCAGCAGCAATCAAAGAACTTAAGAAAGTTATCTTTGAAATGAAGGACAGAGGGGTAACGGTTCTTTTGGTACTCATATGCTTGAGATGGTACAAGAGTTATGGGATACGCTATATATTATGGACCATGGTAAAGTGATTGGAACTTACGAAAATGATGGGACACAAAATCAAAATATTGAAGATTTGTTCTTCTCACTTACAGATAAAGAAGATGAGAAGGAGTCAGAAGAATGAATTCCTTATTCTATTTACATAAACGCATATTCATTAATGGATTTAAGCGTTCAATGCGAAAACCTGCTTTCGTGTTAATGCTGATTGCTTCGATTGCCTATTTTGCTTTGATAATATCAGGCTATAAAGGCTTGTTTCAAAGAATAGGTATTACAGATGCACCTGAATATATCGTAATGTTCATGCTATTGCAACTATATTTAGGTGTTCCAGGTCTCATTCAATACTTTAAGCGAAAAGGACTTATCTTCCGTAAAGCAGATGTTCAATTTGTCTTCCAAGCACCAATCCACCCAAAATTAATTCTATTATTTAGTGGTCTTAGAAGTGTTATTGTTTCATCAATCTTCTTTATTGTTCTATGTATCTTTGGATGTATTTTATATCCAAGTTATATATTACAGTTTGTACTATATGCGGTTATTTATCTAACATTTGATTTCTTTATTGAAATGAGTTTGGTTATCTTATGTTATGGTAACGAAACAATTCCCAAATAAGCTAATACGTTTTGTATCGTATATTTTGTATGTACTATTGGGTGCCTTGGCTATTGGATTCTTGTTAGTAGTGTTAGACCATGGATTTAATATCTCAATTCTTGTTACGTATTTGCAGTCTCCATTTATTAAGTTGTTTCCACTGTTTGGTTGGAGCATTGGCTTACTACAATGGATATTCTATGGCTATCATTGGAGTAATGTTGTAGGTACTGTGTTATTTATTTCTATCTGCACTGATACTTCCAATTCTTGCATATAAATCGAAATGTGAAGGTGATTTCTTTGAAGAGGCAGAACAGTTTTCTGATGAGTATGAACAAGCAATTGAGAAAAGCTAAAGCAGGTGATGTCTCAATTGTAGGAGCTAAGCCCTAAGAAGTACATGAAGGCTTCTATACAATATAAAGGGTACTATGCAAAAAGGCAATCTTCTATCGTCAATTATTAGAATATAAAAAGAATCGCTTCTTTATTTTTCTCTGCTACGATCATTCTTGTTTTTAGTGGGTGGTATTGTACTTATTTCTTATCTCATGATATTCGTTTTATGAGAGATATTATGAACGTACGTTTATTTGTGATTCCAATCATTGTTACGTATTTCATTACATTTTTGGAATAATACGTTCGAAATGGATGAAGGAATTACAGAACTACTATACGTTCTTACTTCCTGATTCAAAGATTCATAAGACATGGAATGCAACAAAAATTGAACATATTAGAGCTTTTGTGGATACAATGATTATTGCGATTATTGGTGGAGCAGTTTTAGATTTATCACCGTTACATATGCTATTAACAGGGTTGGTAGGTGTCAGTGTTAATGCGAGTCGTATTTATATTAATATGATGGTAATGACAATTATTTCACCTGCAATTGGTGATTTTAAGGTGTTTGTACAGTTTATTGATATGTTCCTGATGCTAATTAGTACAGTCGCTTCTGTATTTGTTGCAGTTGTATCAATGTTATTCTTTCCACAATCTAGAAGCTGCATTTCTAGGGCTTGATAATCACAAGTTGTGTGATGGCTATTATTGCATTCTTCTTATCATCATTGGCGTTTGAAAAGATGGAAGTAGTGGAATGAGGAGTTTATAAAGATTTTATAAAATATAAATTTTGACCTATTTCTTTTCAAAATATAGCGTGATATAATCACTAGACAGGAGGATGATTATGATAGTTGTATACACATCTCCAGGATGTGCAAGTTGTCGTAAAGTAAAACAATGGTTAAAAGATCGTAATCTTCCATTTATAGAGAAGAACATCTTTTAAGACATTGTTAAATGATAACGAAATAAAGCACCTATTGATGAGAAGTGAAAATGGTAGTGATGATATCATCTCTAAGCGTTCTAAAATTATTCAAGAATCTAATGTTGATATCGATTCAATGAAGACAGATGAATTAATCACTTTTATCAAGCGTAATCCTAGTGTATTAAAAACGCCCAATCATTTTTGAGTGAGAATAACTTCCAAGTCGGCTATGACGAAGAGGAAATCGGTGTATTTGTACCGGTAGAGTTACGTCGTTTGGCAGATCATAGTTGTAATGAAACCCGCCCAAATTTCAAAGCTTGTCAAACAATGCAAACAGTATTTCAGAAAGAAGTCCATTAGGACTTCTTTTGTTGTATAATAAGCAGTATGAAAAAAGTACTCGTAGGTTTATCAGGTGGTGTAGATAGCGCCGTCGCAGCATATTTATTACAACAGCAGGGTTATGATGTAACCTGTGCTTTTTATGCGTAACTGGGATTCCGTCGCAAAATGAAGACTTTAGTGGAAATCCTACGTTATATGATCCAGTATGTCCACAAGAAGCTGACTATAAAGGATGCGGCTGATGTAGCCAATAAGTTAGGGTTTAGAACTATTACGTATCGACTTTATTAAAGAATACTGGGATGATGTCTTTCAAACTTTTTATTGATGAATATAAGTTAGGTAGAACACCAAATCCAGATATTTTGTGTAATCGCTATATTAAGTTTGATAGTTTTATGAAGTTTGCCAAAGAAAAGGGCTTCGATACAGTTGCGACAGGTCATTATGTAAGACTTGGCAAGAAGGTAACCATCATGTCTTATGCAAAGCAGTTGATCACAATAAAGACCAGTCATACTTTTTAACAGAGATTCGTCGTGAAGTTTTAGAACATGTATTATTTCCACTTGGTGAAATTGAAAAGCCTGAAGTTCGTCGCATAGCCGAAGAGCTTGGTTTATCTATCGCTAAGAAGAAGGATTCTACGGGCATTTGTTTTATTGGGGAGCGCCACTTTCCGTGAGTTCCTCAGTAATTATCTTCCAATGAAATCTGGGGATATTATCGATGTAACGACTAAAAGAAAGTAGGTACACATCAAGGTGTTATGTACTATACCATTGGTCAAAGAAAAGGTTTGGATATTGGCGGTATTGGTCCTTTCTTTGTGGTAGGAAAAGACGTATATAGAAACGAACTATATGTTGTTGATTCTGACCATCAAGACTTGTTATACGCTACGTCTTGCTTAGTGACAGGTGTAAACTGGCTAGCTGATCGTACATTACCACTGCAGTGCCATGCAAAGTTTAGATATCGTCAAGCCGATAATGATGTAGAACTTGTATTAAATGAGGATGGTACTTTAACTGCTTTATTCCCTGAGGGTATTCGTAGTATTACACCTGGACAAGAGGCTGTATTCTACGATGGTGATGTAATGTTTGCTGGTGGTAAGATTGAGAAAGTCTTTAAAGATGGGATTGATCTAATGGAACATGTAAAATTACTTGTACATCCTGAAACAGATAAATAAGGAGATTCATGGACGATTCATTAATTACGTTAACAGGTAAATTCACATATATTCTCTTCCGTAACGAAGGGAATTTTTATACTGCTGCAAAGTTTGAAGTCAATGATGAAAAGGGACGGATTATATCTGTAACTGGTAATATTCCAGAGCTTGTGACAGGTATACAGTATCGTATTAATGGGAACTATATTGAACATCCACGTTACGGTATGCAGTTTCAGATACAGACATTAGCCAAGCTATTACCGACTGAAAAAGGATGGTGTTGTACGCTATTTATCTGGAGTGAATTTCCCTGGTATCGGTAAAAAGACAGCCGAAAAAATTGTAGAAGCATTAGGGGAAGACTGTTTATCGTTGATACGTGAAGATAGTTCTCTATTAGAAAAAACGGTAGAACTATCGGACCGCCAAATCGATGTCATTATTGAAGGATTGCAAAATTGATAATGGAATGGAAGAACTTGCGAAGTTTTTAAATATTCACGGTTTAAGCCAAAGACATCTATCTAAGATAACACGTATCTATGGTAAAGAAGCATTAAGTAAACTAAATGAAAATCCATATCGATTGATTGAAGAAGTAGATGGTTTTGGTTTTAAAACAGCAGATAAGATAGGGAAAAGTTTAGGTATTAGTGATACTGATAATCGTCGATTATACGCACTTCTGATTTCACTTGTGAGTGATTTATGTATGCGTGATGGTAATAGCTACGTACGTCTAGAAACACTGGAGAATGCATTCTTTAAAGAACTAGGGTTCTTTAACCTGTGATTTTGAGGCGATATTTGATGAAGCGATTCTCAAACATCAACTCTATCGTGAAGAGAATCGTGTATTCCCAATTGCTCAATATGATGCGGAAATCGGTATCGCTAGATTTTTGGCAGAGTTTCCATATCAATTCATGGATCCTTATGATCCTAAGTTGTTGCTTTCTTATTTAGATGATGTACAAGAACATCTAGGTATTACGTATGATGAAACACAGATTCAAGCGATAGAAGTCTTCTTTGAAAGACCTTTTATGATAATGACTGGTGGTCCTGGTACTGGTAAAACGACAGTCGTAAATGCGATGATTAAGCTATTTAAACTCATGTATCCATCCTCGTCAATCATCTGTGCTGCACCAACCGGAAGAGCCGCAAAACGATTGGCTGAAGTAAGTGGTGTGAACGCAACAACAATACATTCTTTATTACAATGGGATTTAGAAACAAATACATTTGGTAAAAATGATGAAGAACCTATTTTAGCTGATTTATTAATTATTGATGAGTTCTCGATGGTTGATAACTGGTTATTTTATAATCTGTTACTAGCTAGTAAGAGAATAAAAAAAATCTGTATTATTGGTGATAAAGATCAGTTGCCAAGTGTTGGTCCAGGGTGTGTGTTACGAGATTTAATGCAATCAAACGAATTCTCGTTAATTGAATTAAAACATATCTATCGCCAACAATCTGATAGTGATGTCATTAATTTAGCTCATGCAATCAATACAGGTAATGTAAATGTTGAAGACTATCATCATGATGTGAAATTCTTTGCGTGCATGCCAGAAGATATCCGCCGTAATATTTTAATGATGGTTGATGATGCACTACAAAAGGGATATTCTATTGATGATATTCAGATATTATCTCCAATGTATGCAGGAGTTGCTGGTATTGATTATCTTAATAATGCATTACAAGAATCATTTAATCCACCTTCTAAAAATAAAGCAGAAGTAAAATCTGGTTATATGACGTTCCGTGAAGGTGATAAAATTTTACAGTTAAAGAATCAACCGGATGATGATGTTTACAATGGTGATATTGGTGTACTAGTAGAAATTATTGACGCAAAACATGCGGAAGATCACAAGACTACAATTATCTGTCAATTTGGTGAAATCATTGTTGAGTACAAGCCTGAAAACTGGATTAATATTACACTTGCATACTGTATTAGTGTTCACAAATCACAAGGTAGTGAATATCCAATTGTTATCATGCCTATTATTCGCAGGCATGCGGGCATGTTACAAAGAAAACTGATATATACAGGTGTCACAAGAGCACGCAAAGCATTAATCGTATTAGGGGAGTTAGAGGCGTTTAAGCGTGGAATTCAAGTATTAGAATTACATCCTCGTGAGACAACACTAACCCAAAAAATACAACAGTTTGTAAATGGTGATTATGGATTTTAAAAAAGTGAGAAATTCTCACCTTTCTTCTTTTTCTTAAATGAATCTTTTACTTTGTTAAATTGTTCTTGGAATTTTTGACATATAGTCGCTTGCGAGAATGTTTACTACTATTGGAAATCATATTACCAACTAAACGCAAGATAACAGATGATTTTTTTCTGGAGGTAATTTTTGAATTGCACTGATAATATCCTTTAAGGAATCAAAACCGCCTTCTTTGAGTTTAGCGAAAGATTCAGCATCAGTTGATTCAAGAATTGAGAAGATACCATCAATTGCAATCTTTGCTTCATCTTCCGATAGATTTTCTAAGAATTTATCGACTGCCTTATTTAAGAATGCTGAGTTAGCAGATAATGATTCAGCTTGTTCAAAATGATTCTGTATTACAACCCAAGTCAGAGCATCATGTTGCATCACTGTATTTACTGTACTTTTTAATAATCTTTTGGATCAACATTATTCATCAAAATACCAATAATCGAGGAATCTGGAATAATCAGTGTGATTCTATCTTGTATCGCTTGATAAGCAGGGAGATTGTAACATTTCTCCCTTGGAAGCCAGGACCATCATTTGACCATACCTTTACAATTTTATCTTGAATGGATCGATCACAATGACATGCGGCATATATCGCTAGATTACCACCTTTAGAATGTCCACCAACATGGATAGGTAAGGTTTCGTTTTCGAACAATTGATTGATATATGCGACAGCCGCTTTTTGACCATTTGTACCTGTTGTGTAAGATAAATAGAAATCTTCTTTCCAACCAATAAATGTATTATCTGTACCACGATAGGAGATATAAATCATATCGTCTAGTTTAAAGGTTACAGCAGAAAATTGAACGACAAAGTCTTTGTCAGTATAACTGATATAATAACCAATCTTGATATCTTTAAAACGATCTGTATCAGAAACTTTATCGAGTAATCTAGCATTCACTCCATTATAGGTTTCTATTTTTGCGATTTCTCACGTGTGTGTAGTTTATAAAATTCATCTCTTACCTTATGAAGTGGTTGAAAAGTCGTTTCGATATTAGGGATATCGTCATAATGAACGTAAGCTAAAAGGCTAAGGATAGCATTATCCACTTCATTAAAGGGTTCAGTTGTAAATGGAAGATCTCCACGCCAATCAAGATAGTCGTAAATCGTTGTCATATGTATGTACCTCGTAATAAGAGTACCATATCATCTTTCTATCGTCATTGATTTGATTTTTCATACAATTTCGTTTGTATTCGTCTATTTGTGATGATATCGATGAAAATCGCTTTATTTTTAAAAGTATTTTAATGTTAGAATTGCATAGAAATCAATGACAGAGGGTTAGTAGATATCGGCTATGTTGTAGAGAGAAGATGTTTGGTGAAAATCTTCCATAAGTGATATTGAAGCTTCTTTAGCAGAGTGCTTTAATCAGCAACGTATCTCTACGTTACAGAGTATTGAGGTGCGCACATTTTGTGCGAATCAGGATGGTATCTGCGTGTTAACGTTCCCTGGATGTAGGAACGTTTTTTTATTTGTTCAGGAGGAAAACAATGGAAAAAGCAATATCGACTCAGTGGAAATGAAGTCAGACAAAAGTTCTTGGATTTCTTTGCGTCTAAGGGTTGTATGATCGAACCTGGCGCAAGTCTTATTCCACACAACGATCCAACACTGCTATGGATCAATGCTGGTGTATCAGCGTTAAAGAAGTACTTTGATGGTTCAGAAAAGCCAGCATCAAATCGTATCTGTAATGCCCAAAAATCAATTCGTACCAATGATATTGAAAATGTAGGTCGTACAGCTCGTCACCATACATTCTTTGAAATGCTAGGTAACTTTTCAATCGGTGATTACTTCAAGAAAGAAGCGATTACTTGGGCTTGGGAGTTCTTGACATCTCCAGAGTGGATTGGATTTGATCCTCAGCGTTTGTATGTCACTGTTTATCCAGACGATGACGATGCATATAACCAATGGGTTAAGGTAGGTATGATTCCTAGTCATATTCGTCGTACAGCAGATAACTTCTGGGAAATCGGTCGTGGACCTGGTGGACCTGATACAGAGTTATATTATGACCGTGGGGAAAAGTATGATCCAGAAGGCATTGGTGAAAAGTTATTCTTTCGAAGATTTAGAAAATGATCGTTACATCGAAGTATGGAATATCGTATTCTCTCAGTACGATTGTCGTCCTGGTGAAGTTGACCGTCATGAGTATAAGGAATTACCACAAAAGAATATTGATACAGGTATGGGTTTAGAACGTCTTGTATGTTTGATTCAAGATGGTGAAACAAACTTTGATACAGACTTATTCTTGCCAATTATTCATGCGACTGAACAGTACGCAAAACATCCATACAGCGAAAAAGAATATAAGATGGCATATCGCGTTATCGCTGACCATATCCGTACGGTAACATTTGCGATTGCGGATGGTGCGATGTTCTCGAATGAAGGTCGTGGATATGTACTACGTCGTGTATTACGTCGCGCAGTACGTTATGGTATTAAGCTAGGTATTGAAGGTGCATTCATGTACAAACTTGTAAAGGTAGTTGCTGATAACATGATTTCATACTATCCATATGTACAGGAAAAAGTTTCCCTAATTGAAAAACTGGTGAAGCAAGAAGAAGAATCCTTCCATAAGACACTTGCTAATGGTGAAGCACTCTTACAGGATGCATTATCCCAGCATGCGGATACTAAGGTCTTACCTGGCGAAGTAATGTTCAAGTTATATGATACTTATGGCTATCCAAAGGAACTTACAACAGAGATTGCTGAAGAAGAAGGCTATCGTGTAGACTCTGAAGGTTTTGATAAAGAAATGCAGGCGCAGAAGACACGCGCAAGAGAAGCACGTGGAAACATTCAGTCCATGCATGGTCAATCCGCTGATTTAATGGACTTCACACAAGAAAGTAAGTTTACTGGTTACACAGACACACATTCTAAAGGTAAGGTAATTGGCTTATTTAAGGATGGCGTACGTGTAGAGACTTTAACAGATGAGGGTGATATTATCCTTGATGAAACTTGTTTCTATGCAGAAAGTGGTGGTCAGTGTGCAGATACTGGTGTTATTTGGAATGACCATTTCAAAGCTAATGTAACCAACGTTCAAAAAGCTCCACATAAACAACCATTGCACCACATCACAATTATTGAAGGAACACTATCTGAAGGCGATGTAGTAGAAGGTGAATACGACTATGAAAAGCGTCAACGCACACGAGCTAACCATAGTTCATTACACTTATTGCAAGCTGCACTAAAGAAGGTATTAGGCGATCATATTGCCCAGGCTGGTTCTTATAACTGTCCGGAGTATGGAAGATTTGACTTTACACACTTTGAAAAACCAACGGAAGAACAACTTAATGAAGTAGAGCGTCTTGTAAATGAACAAATTGCATTAGCTCAACCTGTTGTGACTGAAGTGATGGATGTTGAGTCTGCGAAGAATTCTGGTGCGATTGCGCTCTTTGATGAAAAGTACGGTGATCTAGTACGTGTTGTATCTATGGGGGATTTCTCAAAGGAATTCTGTGGTGGTACACATGCAAGTAACACAGCTGACTTATGCGTATTCAAGATTACTTCTGAAGAATCTATTGGTTCTGGTATTCGACGTATTACATCTGAGACAAAGTTTGATGCATACCAAGACTTCAAGAGTGAAGAACAGTATCTACTTGAATGTGCGAAATTAATGAAACTACAATCATGGCAAGGATTTAGAGAGAAGTTAATCGCATTACAAGAAGAAAATGCACTACTTCGCAAAGAAAATGATGCACATAAGGAAGCTGCACTATTATCTTCGGCAGATACAGCAGTACAGAAGGCTGAAACAATCAATGGCTTATCTTGTGTATTATTAGCTTTAGATGGCTTTTGATACAAATAGTCTAAAGGTATATGCAGAAAACGTACGTAATAAACTTGTGGATGGATTTGTATTTGTATCCAATACAACAGATGGTAAGGTTACATTTGTATGCGCTAGCTCTAAGGCTGCGATTGCCAAAGGTAAGAAAGCTGGTGATATTGTAAAGGCTGCTGCACAGTTAACAGGTGGTAACGGTGGTGGTAGACCTGACATGGCACAAGCTGGTGGTAAGGATACTTCTAAAAGTACAAGAAGCACATGCATTAGTAAGAGAAATTCTGCACAATAATCATGTTTTGAAATAGGTATCGTTTTGGTACCTATTTTATAGTTTTTCATGTTACAAACACAATGAAATGATGCGGTTGTATATACTTTTTGTAAAATATGACATAAAATAACTACAGAGATGGAGGTAGTCAAAATGATGAAACAAAATAATTTGACTGAAACGATGAGCTTTAATTCTGAAGAGATTCGTCGTGAAACAATCCACGAAGTTTTAAAACAGGTAGAAGCTTCATTAAGTGAGAGGGTTATAACGCTATTAATCAATTAGCAGGTTATTTAATCTCTGATGATCCTGCATATATTTCTTCACATAACAATTCAAGAAGTTTAATCCAATCCGTTGAACGTCATGAAATTATTGAAGAATTAGTTCGTTTCTATTTAGAGGCACATCACTAAATGACACGCTATCTAGGTTTAGATCTTGGTAGCGTAACTTGTGGTGTTAGTTTTAGTGATACCGGATTAATTGCAAGAACAATTGAAACGATTCGTTTTAAACCAGATGATTACAATATGGCATTAGATAAAGTGTTAGATATTGTTGATCGCGAAAAGCCAGATATTATCGTATTAGGGTTACCATTATTATTGAATGATGATGTTGGTCCACGCGCACAGATATGTTTAGAGTTTGGTGAAGTTCTTGAACAAGAATCAGGTATCCCGGTTAAGATGCAAGATGAACGATTTACAACAGCAGTTGCTGAAAGTATCTTGTTAGAAGCAGACGTATCAAGAAAGAAACGTAAAAAGAAGATTGATCAGTTGGCTGCAGTACAAATACTTCAGACTTGGCTAGATCGCAATGTAAAGTAAGGCGGCAAAACGCCTTTTTTAAGGAGAGATGATAGTATGATTGAAAACAACACAATGATGATTACTGATGATGCAGGCAATGAACGTGAAGTTGAAATTCTTTTAACGTTTGAAAACGACGATAAGACAAAGAAGTATGTATTATTCACAGACCCAACGGATGAAGAAGGCAATGTTTATGCATATAGTTATAATGAAGATGGCTCTATGGATGAAGTTGTTGATGAAGAAGAATGGAAATGTGCCAAGAAGTTTTAGGTGCATTTATCAGTGAAGATGATGGTGAATAGGCATGGGCTAAAAGAAGAAAGAAAAGAAGTTTAATCCATTATTACTAATTTTGATCTTGGTGGTTGGTTGTGTAAGTTCTATATTTATTATTCACAATCCATTATGCTGTATCAGAAACTTCTGAAGAAGTCGAATTCAAAGTAAATAGTGGTGATACATCGGCAGATATCTTACAACATCTAAAAAATGAAAATCTCATTAAGGATGTTAACGTTGCAAAGTTATATATTAGACTCTACGAGCTAAATAATTTCAAATCTGGGACATCTACATTAAATCGTAATATGGATTTACATGCGATTTTAGAGAAATTAAATAGTTCCACAGCAGTGCAAGTGATACTGTTTCTGTAACCGTTACAGAAGGGGACTGGGCAAAGCATATCGCTGAAAAGATTGCGGCAGTAACCAATGTAAAAGAAGATGAATTACTAAAGTTATGGAATGATAAAGAGTGGATTTCTTCACTTAAATCTACATATCCATTTATTACAGATGAAATGTTCCAAGACAACGTACGTATTTATCTTGAGAGGGCTATATTGCCCAAACACCTATGAGTTCTATAAAGAGACGACTGCAAAAGATGTAACACTAAAAATGTTAGACCAAACAAAAGTTGTTTATGAAGCAAATAAAGAAGCGATTGCCAAGAGTAAGCTTTCTATTCATGAATTATATACTTTAGCTAGTATTGTTCAGTATGAAGGTGGTGGCGATGAGACAACACTGCGTACAATTGCAGGCGTATTCTACAATCGTTTAAATCAAGGCATGTTGTTGCAGTCTAGTGTAACAGTATGTTATGCGATTGACTTTGATCGTCAAACAGATAAATGGCAAGCTTGTGAAGTGAACGCTGAGTTTGATTCACCATATAACACATATCTTCATAAAGGATTACCTCCAGGACCTATTGAAAACCCTGGCGAGAAAGTATTTAAAGCTGTCTTAAATCCAATTGAAACAGAATACCTATACTTTGTGGCTGATACAAAGACGGTGAAGTATTCTTTGCAAAAGACACTGAGTGAGCACAATCAAAATGTGAAAGACCACGTTAACTTAAAATGATTAAAAGTACTGTTTGTTATCTAATTCGTGATGATAAATGGTTAATGTTGTTACGAACAAGAAACAACATGATCTAAATCACGGAAAATGGATTGGTGTAGGTGGTAAGCTCAACAAAAACGAGACACCATACGAATGCATGGTGCGTGAAGTAATTGAAGAAACAGGCTATCAAGTACAATCTGCACAATATTGTGGTGTTATCCATTTTCATTACGATCACCATGAAGATGAAGTAATCTATGTATATCAAACAAATGATTATACAGGTACACTTCAGGAATGTAATGAAGGTACGCTTGCATACATTCCGAAAAATGAAATTCTACAATTAGAACTTTGGGAAGGTGATCGAATCTTCCTAGATAAAATGTTTCGCAATGAAATCCCCATTTTCAATTAGTTTATACTACGATGAAAATGAGATTTTAGTAAAACAGAAGTGAAAGAGGCAAATACGAATGAGTAAAACTGATTATTATTGGCATTGCGGTGGTAGTGCATCTGGAAAGACATCAATCTCTGAAACGATTAAAAAGACGTTTGCGGATAAGAAGTCTGTATTAATTATCCGACAAGATGACTATTATAAAGATCAAGCAAATAAACCAATGGAAGAACGTATTAAAGACAAATTATGATCATCCATTTGCGTTTGATAACGACTTATTGATTGAAAACATTCAGGATTTAATTGCAAAATAAAAGTTATCCGTAAAACCAATCTATGACTTTTGTGAATCATCATACGCGTAGTCGAAACTGAAGATTGTTATCCTTGTGATGTATTGATTTTTAGAAGGTTTATTTGTTTTAGAAGAAGAAAAGATTCGCAATTTACTTGATATTAAAATCTTTGTTGAGACAGATGCAGATATTCGTTTCATTCGTCGTTTAGTACGCGATGTAAAAGAACGTGGAAGAACTTTAGAGTCTGTAGTTAATCAATATGTAGGAACTGTAAAGCAAATGCATGAAGCATTTGTGGAACCATCTAAGAAATATGCGGATGTAATCATCCCTGAAGGTGGAAAAAATACAGTTGCGATTGATTTACTCACAACAAAAATCAGTAGCGTCATTACGCACACAATGCTATAATAACCAAGCGTAAGGAGTAATAAAATGGCTGAAGAAAATAAAACATATCTTACTGAAGAAGGTCTAAAAATTACAGGATGAATACTACAATCTTGTCCACGTTGTTCGTGAAATAGTTAAGCAAGAATTAGCAGAAGCGCTGCACAGGGTGACCTTTCAGAAAATGCGGACTACGATGCGGCTCGTGATGAGCACGAAGGTAGAAGCACGTATTGCACTTTAGAATACATGCTACGTAACTATGAACTTATTGATACGAAGAAAGCTGGTAAGAAGTCAGTTGTCTCATATCGGTTCTAGTGTTACATTATTATTCAACGATACTGAAGGAAGAAATTACTTATGATATCGTTGGTTCAACAGAATCTGATCCTTTAAATGGACGTCTATCTAATGAAACACCATTAGCACAAGCTATCTTTAGACCATAAGGTTGGGGATGTTTGTGAAGTACGTGTTGCAAAACCTTATTCTGTTGAAATCTTAAAGATTAAGTAAGGAAATTAGAAACAGTATTACAAATACAGTAAGTGGAGGTCATATGAGACTAATACTACTGTTTTTTTATCTCTATTAATTCTATTTTCAGGTCAATTTCAAATCATTGATATTCATCAATATACAAAAGTCTACGATTCATGTAACTGTACATGGAGCGGTATTACAGAGAGGTGTCATTTTCATTAAAACCATACGCAACGCTTGAGGAACTTATCACTTTCGTAGGTTTAACGAATGACGCTGATATTTCAAGTTTAAATCTTGCGACTGTACTGTATGATAAAGATGTTTTAACAATACCTACAAAGACAAGTGAGAAACAAATCAATCTCATATCGATTAATACTGCTGATTTAAATGCTTTATTACAGATTCCCTAAAATCGGTGAAAAGACTGCACAAGCAATTATCGATTATCGCAACCAATATGGATTATTTCATTCCTTAGAGGAATTAATGAAGGTAAAAGGTATTGGCCAAGCAAAGTTTGATTTTCATTAAAAGATAAGATTTGCTTATGAAAGGAATCATAAATAATCCATTACTTGTTTTTACTGATGTATCTACTATGTCTATCTATGCAAAGGACCATATAAATTTTATGTAATACTTCTATGCATTTTATACTGGTTTCGACATCATAGTGTAAGAAGTTGTCTGTGGCTTTAGTTTTATTTTTATGTATTACATATCTTCCAAGGTTTTCATTTTCCTGAAATTCGGATGTTTATCGGATTATCGATGTAAAAGTAACTATGCCATTATCGAAAAATAGAGAAAATAGAATAGTTGTATATACAACTTCAACATTACCATTTGACGCTGAAGTAGAAGTGAGTAATCATATTCACTCATTTGAGTATGATTCTAAATTCATGGATTTTGCTATATCAGTGGGCAAAAGAAAAACGAGTTTAGTGGCTATACTTATCAGTCAGAAATAACGATAATTCAACAATGTTTTACTTTACGTTCTTGGATTCAAAAACAAATAGACAAAGTTAGTGATAATTTACAGAAAAGAAATGCTTTATCAGATTATCTTTCGCATTAAAAAGTAAAGGAATTGATATCACGGATATTTATGAACAAAGTGGTTTTTTCGTATGTTGCAGGTATATGGTTGTTATTATATGTCATCAAATTTTTACTACACAGCAACAACGTAAAATCATTAAAGTTCTATGCTTAATTGTTTTAAATATCTTTTTATCATTATCCGATTGTGTTAGTGTATTCGTTTATCGTATGCATTATTACAGTTTTTGATATACCAACAAGAGTAAAAATACTTCTTTCGAGTATTGTTTTATTAGTCATCTATCCGAATGCAATTTATTCTTTATCATTCCAAATACCACTCATATATCGCTTACAAAAACTATTTTAAACATCACAACGTAAGATACTGATAGCTATGATAGTTGCAGGGTATGTAGTATCAAATTTCATTTCCATTCAAAATTTTATCGTTATTGTTTTATCCAGCCTTACGTTATTTTATGGGTTTTACATGGGTAATGGATTTGTTCAATTGTGGACTGGATTTGATATGATTCATCTAGTAGCGATTGTATCTAAAACAGTTGTAAAAATTCAATCAATAAGCTTTATGGAAATATCTTTGGTATTGGTATAGTATTTCCACTACTTATGTATAGAAGTTTAAAAGCATAAGACGTTTAGACTGTATTGTCTTAGTATTATGTTGGTATTGATGCTAGGGCTATCCGCAATACATCCACTATCAGAAGTTACAGTATTAAACAATCCTAAAAATACTAACATTATTTTTAAAACCTTCACTATCAAATAAAGCTATAGTATTATCTCTGAAAGATGAATAGTAATAGACAAAGATTTACAAAGTTATTTATATGCAAAAAGGGATAACATATATACATACATTAATAGATTCAGGAAATGAAATAGAAGGAATTGATGTAATATCTAGTCCAGATAGTGCAGTTGTAAAACAATTAAACCAAATGAATACAGAACATTCCATCTGGTATTTCAATTATGATGGACTTATGTTTATTGTGTTTACATATCTTGATCAAAAATGATATTACTTATATTTTTAAATCATTATGATAACTTAAATATTGATGTGATGATTCTGTCAAATCATGGTTCGAGCAGTGCAAATCCTCCGGAATTATTTTGATCATATACAACCAAAAGCTGTGTATCTCCATAAATAAACCTTATCTAAATAGTCATTTACCTTCTCGTACAGTGATTAAAGATTTGAAGAAAAGGGAATTGTGTTGTTAGATACTGGTAGTTATGGTGATATTTCGTTTTTAGTATCTTTCATAAGCATTTCGCTCTAACATCAAGCGGGAAAAATTGTTATAATTAACTAGCATATGACAGTATATTTATTGAGTGGAAAAGATATGTTTAGACAAGAGGAGCGTTTAGCTACTCTTTTAAAAAGAGTTCTCTATTGATAAAGACTATGTCACGACCTTTGATGCATCAAAATGCGAAGACATTCCGATTTGATGAGGCTTTTAATGGCTTGTGATACTTTTTTCGTTATTTGATGATACAGCTAAAAAGCAGTTATTATCAAAGAACCACATTTCTTACGTGCTAGTACAAAAACTGGTAAGAAAGAAACTGATAAACAAGAACAAGAAAAAGAACAACGTTTAAAAATCTTTAGAAGCTTTATTTAAAGAATCCAAACCAAATACTTTACTCGTATTTTATTGTCATACATTTCTCTGCCGATACGAGAAAAAGAAGGAGTATAAACTTTACTACTTATGATACTAGGGTTATTAAATTTGAACTGATGAAACCTTGGGAGTTTGAGAAGTAGTTGATGATAAGTTAAAAAGAACATCAATATAAACTGACGCGTGAAGCTCGTACAGAGTTATTAGAACGGGTGAGTAATGATACGTTAAAAGTTCCATAACGCACTTGTTAAGATTGATCTTTATGGAAAAAGAACTTAATCTTTGAAGATATTATGCATATTGTACCGATGAATGCGGATTTAAATATCTTTAGAATGAGTAATGCATTTGTAGCGCATGACTTATCGTCTACATTACTTGCAGTAGATGAAATGTTACAAGCGCGTTATGACTATGTTGCGATGATTGCTATGCTTGCAAGTAAACTACGTAGTTTATACAATATCAAGAAACTCTATGAACGTGGTTTATCGGATAGTATGATTGCGACAAGATTACATGCGGATGATTGGGCAATCAAAAAGGCTTAGAAAGTTGTTACCATCTGCAGTCAAAGACATTATTGAGATATTTAGAAGAACTTATGACATTAGAGCAAGGTATCAAAGCTGGACGTATTGAACCTAAGAATGGTTTTGAGCAGTTCTTGTTAAAGAATGGGAGTTAACATGCAATCAATTAAAGAACTATATAAAATCGGACGTGGACCAAGTAGTTCACATACATTAGCACCAGAGAGAGCATGCAAGCTCTTCAACGAAACATTTGGTGCGTTTTCCTTACTATGAAGCTGAGTTATTTGGCCTTTTTATCCTTAACCGGAAAAAGGACATCATACAGATGCGATTATCGAACAGACACTACTAGGTGAAGTTAAAGTAATCTTCTCTAGAATGGGAAGAAGAATTCCCGAATGGATTTCTATATTCGTGCATATAATGACAAGCATGAATTACAACAGCGTTGGACAGTATTCTCCATCGGTGGTGGCAGTATCCGTATCGTTGAAAAAGATCTTGATTGGAACGATGAAGTATATCAAGAAAATTCACTAAAAGATATTAAACAAGTATTACAGGATAGAAAATGAGACATTACTTTCATACATCTATTCTTATGAACCAAATTTACGTGAATATCTTTCAGAGATTGTAGATGCAGAAGTTAATTGTGTTCATTCTGGTATTACAGCCGAAGGTGGAACATTACCAGGTAAGTTAAAAATGCAACGTGTTGCACGTAAGTTATATACAGAAAGTTTAGAGAGTACGAGTTCATACGCAAATGATTTAAAATTACTGAGTTATGCTTACGCTGCTGGTGAAGAAAAATGCGGATACATACTAGTAGTTACAGCACCTACATTAGGTGTGTGGTGTTATCGCAGCGTTAACATATCATTGTATTCATGATTTAAAGATTGAAAAAGATAAGATGATTGATGCGCTTGCGATTGCTGGTATCTTTGGTAACTTAATCAAACATAATGCAACAATTTCTGGTGCAGTAGGTGGTTGCCAGGCTGAAGCTGGATCTGCAGTGCGATGGCTAGTGCTGCGTTTGCGTATATCTTAGGTGGAAATCTAAACGATATTGAATATGCGGCTGAGATTGGTATTGAACATCACTTTAGGGTTTGACATGCGATCCAGTCATGGATACGTCATGATTCCGTGTATTGAACGTAATTCACAAGGTATCTTACGTGCTATTGATGCAGCGAACCTAGCAATTCATATGAATAAAGTTCGTAGCACCACAAGGTGAGTTTTGATACAATCGTCGAAACAATGAAGGAAACAGGAAATTGTATTCCGATGAGTTTAAAAGGAAACATCCATTGGTGGATTGGCTAAATATTTTTGATGAAAGCCAGTGTTGAAAATAATAAAAAGGTTGTTCATCCATTGGAGCCAATCTATGATGAACAATCTAAAGGTACTAATATTAGGTTCTTTTTCCATCTGTAATTAGTAGAAAAGATATGATGTACTATGCAAATAAAACAAATCGATTTTTGGTCTGTGATGGAGGCTTTATTCAATGAAGAAATTATAGACCATGTATCATTTTTGTCATAAACATCATCTAGCAATGTGGGATGTAATTCATTCTTGTATGATAGAAGGTTCATCAGATTCTTCTATCAAGAATGTAATACCAAATGATATTGCTGGACTAGTTCGAAAAACACATATTGAAATTGATTGTTACTACTGGTAAGAAAGCTGCTGCTTTGTATGAACAATATATTCATTTGGATTTCACTACATATTAGTTTGCCAAGTACTTCTGCTGCAAATGCAAAGATGAGACTTGAGGAACTTGTATACGAGTATCAAAAGATTAAGGAGGTATTATGAAAAAGCTGAATTACTTTGCACCAGCAGGAAATATGAAGCGTTGATTGCGGCTGTACAAGCTGGATGTGATGCAGTTTATTTAGGACTTAATTCTTTTTCAGCTCGTGCTTTTTGCAGGTAACTTTTCAAGAGAAGAACTGGTTGAAGCAGTACGATATTGTCATATTCGTGGGGTGAAAGTATATGTCACGATGAATACCATCCCTTTACGAACCTGAGATTGAAGCTGCAAAAAAGACCAAATTCAATTCTTATACGACCATGATGTAGATGCATTTATTAATTCAAGATTTTGGTCTATTTCATTATGTTAGAACATGTTTTCCTGATTTTGAAGTACATTGTTCAACCCAAATGCATATCCATAATATGTCCGGTATTGAGTATATGAAAACCCAAGGTGTTAAGCGTGTTGTATTAGCACGTGAGTCACCGATTGAATTAGTCGAAAAGGCATGTAAGAGTGGTATGGATATCGAAGTATTCGCATATGGAGCTATCTGTATTAGCTATAGTGGACAATGTCAGTTTAGTGTTGTCACCAAAACAACGTAGTATAATCGTGGAATGTGTGCACAATGTTGCCGTATGAAATATTATAAGGAAGATGGTACCGAATTTGAAGAAGGCGAATATATCCTTAGTCCAAAGGATTTAAATGTAATTGATCAATTGCCAAAGCTATTAACGGCTGGTGTTAGCAGTCTTAAAATTGAAGGTCGTATGAAACGACCTGAATATGTTTGGCTAATTACAAAAACTTTCCGTGAAGCTATCGATGCATATTATAGAAAATGAATCATATCGCGTTACTAAGAAACGTCAGGAAGAGTTAAAACTGATGTTTAATCGTGGTTTTTCTGAAGGACATTTATTCCATGATGATGTAACTAAGCGTATGAGCCAGTATCGTCCAAATCACCAAGGTATTGTAATTGGTGAAGTTCTTGACTTCTATAAGGGTAAAGTTAAGGTAAAACTATCAAAAACCACTTTTATCAACATGATGGTTTACGTATTCTCAGTGAACCAGAAGATATTGGTTTAACTGCAGTTAAAATCTATGACCAAAAATCTATTGGTAAACAGTGCAAATCCAGGGTCAAATAGTGACTTTAGAATGTAAGGAAGGAAGACCTAAAAAAGGTCAAAAAGTTACATAAGACAACTGATACTAGACTACTAGATGAAGTACAACATAACATTAGAAGAATACAGAAGACTTGTAAATATTACTGTTTCTTATGAGGCTAAAATAGGACATCCATTAAAAGCTAAGTGTATCTGATGGGGAACATACTGTTGTACAAGAAAGTTCAATCAATCTAGAACAAGCGAAAAACGCTCCATTATCAAAAGGAGAAGATAGAGGCTGGTTTAGTCAAAAACAGGTGCATTTTGCATATCGGATCACGAAATTTATGGGTGAAATCGAGAATATCTTCCTACCAGTAAGTGTTATCAACGAAACCCGTAGACTTGCTTTAGAAAAATTAGATGATTTACGCGCTTTGCAACATACGTATGAGAAAGGTAAACAAGAATATCACTATCAGACAGAGACATTTTTCAATCGAAATTACAAATATATTATCCAAACGAAGAAACCAGAGTATTTGATTGTGAGAACTACTTGAATGTAGTTGAAAATGATACAGTTACTCCAGTAATCTCATGAATCACAAGAGGGTACTACTACACTAGTTAATACTGTACTCTCACAAGCTAGGTGACTTTAATAATACTAATTGATTGTATTGGTGGTATGACTCTCAATGTTGTAAATTTATGCAATTGTATATTTATTATCGATTCCGTATAAAGGGAGTGATTCTTCTGAAGAAAAATGAATGACTTTCAGATAGAAAAACACTTGATGCTTTTTGAAGAGCGATATGGCTTTTCAAAGCCCCAGTTTATAAGCTTATTTACGGTAAACGTACCTTAATGCATATTAAAGATCGTTTCTACTAAAGAACAAAAATTTAAAATTTATGAGTGATTTATATGGCAATCGTTTTAGAAATATCGTATAATGCTAGCGAGGTTTCAATCTTAGAGTCATCCGCCTTTAAAACTGATAACCCATTCTGCATGGGTAGTTACTTGATTCTAGATGATGAAACCATCAACATAAAATCTATATTGGAGGATAAATAACATGAAGAATTTTATTGAAGAGTTTAAGGCTGTGTGTGTTACGTGGAAAACGTAATGGACATGGCAATTGGTGTCATCATCGGTGGCATTCCCATACTATCAAGTCATTCATCGACAACATCGTTAACCCATTAGTAGGTGTTGTATTCCAGGTTGACTTCTCAAGTGTTGTACTCGTTTAGGTGCTGTTAACTTAATGATTGGTGCATCTCATTTCATCCGTAATCAACTTCATCCTATTAGCACTAGTATTATTCGTTATGGTTAAGGCATCAACAGCTTCCAAAAAGCCAGAAGTGAAGGAAGAAGTTGCTCCTGTAAAGAGCGACGAAACAGTTCTATTAGAAAAGATTTTAGAACAATTAAAAGAACAAATAAGTTCTAAAACAGCCTATAAAATATAGGGCTTATCAATTAAAATTTGTTAAATTTCCGTTTTGTGGTTAGAAGAGGCTATTTTGTTATAATATCTTTAGAGATTTAAGGAGATTTTATGTTTCTAAAAAGCGAATCGAAATGCAAGGATTTAAGTCCTTTAGTGATCGTACAGTTATTCAGTTCGATCATCCGATTACTGGTATTGTATGGTCCTAATGGTTGTGGTAAATCAAATATCGCTGACGCAGTACGTTGGGTACTTAGGTGAACAAAAGGCTAAGAGTATGCGTGGCGATAAAATGAATGATGTTATTTTGCAGGTAGCGCCGATCGTCGAGAGTTAATATGGCGGAAGTTACTTAGTGTTTGACAATACAAATCACATTTTAAATGATGACAAAGACGAGATCGAAGTAACACGTCGTCTTTTTCGTGATTCTGGCGAAGCAGAGTATTTAATTAATCGTATGTACGTTTAAAGGATGTTGTCGATCTTTTCTTAGATACAGGTCTTGGCAAAAGATGCTCAAGTATTATCTCATGTAATGTCTTTATCTGCGAAGCAAAGCCTTTAGAACGTCGTGGTATCTTTGAGGAAGCTGCAGGTGTATGCAAAGCATAGAGAAAGCTAGAGTCTTTATCAAAACTTGAAAGAACAAAGGCAAAATTTCTAGATCGTTCTAACGATATTTTAATTGAGCTTGAAAAGCAGGTTTCTCCATTAAAGAGACAAGTCAGAAAAGCAGAGATTTACGAGAAAAAGAAGAAACGTTTAGAAGAAATTGAAATTCCGTATTAGTACAAGATATTGAAAGTATCCACGCAGATATTGAGACTGGAGAAAAGCAAAGTCTTGATATTGAAACAAAGACAACAATGCTTCTACAGATATCAAAATCAACGAAACAAAACTCTCTGAAAGTAGAAGACAGATTTGTATTAGACCGTGAAATTAATGACTTGCAAGATGAATAATGAAGAAGTTCAATGAAATTGCAGGTTTAGAAGCACGTCGTACAGAGCTTTGATGAAAAGCGTAAGTATATTGTAGAAACTGGTACTAAATGAACAGAAGGCGAAAACAACTAGCCGGGTTTAATTGAAGAAGCTTAGAGTTGAGTACGAAGATCCGTCAAAAGGCGTTTAGATGATTTGAATACTGAAATTGTTTATACCACAACAATTGATGTGCGGCAGCGAATATCGTTGATAAAACGTAGTGAATATGACCAAGCATCCAATCGTTTACGTTCACTTGAAAACAGAAAGAATGTTATCGATCAGTTAATGCGTAATCCGTTTCACAACCAACAAGGTATTCGTTCTATTATGGACAAACCAGAAATGCTTTATCCGGTATTTCTAGGTGTAATTGCGTATTACAGGTTGAAAATGGTTATGAAGAAGCGTTTCAACAGCCT
>BNJV01002473.1_pt1 | contig 35970 bp, 61 predicted proteins | sample 8540591 | NCBI WGS metagenome assembly BNJV01 (sample SAMD00202457, study PRJDB9452) | human saliva metagenome | host: Homo sapiens
CAAGTTGCGGATGAGGGATAGGACATTTGTCGAAGTTTAAGAAGTGAACTTTTGTTGATATTATAGTCTTTTTCGAGGGTTTCAGCAAGTTGAACAAAGAACAACTAATGACGACCCTAAGCGATTTTTCGCCCCCAAATCGCCCCTCAAAACTCTCCCTTATATGTATTTTAGGTAAAAATAAAGCCTACCCCGAAAGGTAGGCTTGTTTTTGATTATTCTTCGAAGTGAATTGCACCGTTCTCGTCTACATGACCGCAGCTCGCTCCAACATCTCACCGTTCTCATTGAAGTAGTAAAATTTATCCCCAATCTTACGAACTTCCTTGGATACCATATCCCCATTTGATTCCGTGCAATAGTACCATTTGTCGAAGTATTGAATCCATCCTGTTTGCATTTCTCCATTATTCTTGAAGAAGTACCACTTGCCATTGATGAATTGCCATCCAATAGCCATGTATCCACCTTTGTTTCAACCAGTACCAGTATCCTTGCTCGTCTTGATACCAAGTGTTTTCAAGAGTATATCCGTCCTTGCTGAATCTGAACCAGTTTCCATCAACCTTCTTCCAAGTGTTTAATGGATATGTGCCATCTGGGTTTCTGAAATACCAACCAACTGAATCTTGAATCCATCCTTCTTTTACTACTTTCTTGCTCGTATCCGTTCCATAAGGGAAACGAATGTATCCAACAATACCAGCATAAGAGCGAGTGTTGAATCGAGCAGGTCCTCCTACCTCAAGATAGTTCCAGTTACCATCGATGTTTTGCTCGATGGTCTTGAGCGTGTATCCGTCTGAATCTTCAATGACAAGTCCTGTGTGACCGTAATCAATACCATCTGCCGCAACGAAATGCTTGACAAAGATATCTCCAGCTTTGCAACCACTCCCGGACCTTCGTAAATCACTTCAAATCCTTGAGCCTTCGCAGAATCTAGTAAATTGATAGCATTCCCCGCCAACCATTTCCCAAAATAGTGATATGAGATGTAATTCGGCAAATCGGCACATTGAGTTCCATACACACCATCAGCATCTACACTTGAGCTAATTTTGCAAGCGAAACAATAAAATCAACGACTTCTCTAACTGTTACCATATTCATTCCTCCTATAAATAAAAAGAGGACTCAAAATGAGCCCTCTATGATCCGTAATTTTAGCCTTCAATCTTTTTTTAATTCATTAAATCCATTTACAACCGATTCAATCAATACCTTCTTAGATTCGTCATCCAATTTGATTCCAGCTTTTTCTAATTCTTTTGTTAAATTATCGTAAGCTGCTTGGAACTTGTCTTGGCTTGAATTGTGAACATCCTTAAAGATTTGCTCCACAGCATTCACGACTGTATTAGCGATTGATTTAGCAAGCTCGTAATTCTTAGCATCCGTTTTAGCCTTCAATTCGCTTGCCTTTGTTTGGATGAATCCTTTCAATCCAGTAAACGCTAAACCTACTAACACGACTAATACTCTACGATTCCATTGATGATTGTTGTTTGTAATTGTTCCATATTTAAACATCCTCTCTTGTTTGTAAATTGATTTCTGATTTTGATTTGATTGGCAATCTCAAGAAGATTTCATGTAAGTCATGGATTTCTCCGTTTCCACCTAAATTCACATAAGCTTGATATAATTTGCCAATTTCACGAGCTTCTTCGACTGTTGTCCATCCACGTTCGATGGCTCTCGACATTGTGTCATATAGTCTGAATCTCGCTGTGGTTCGAATGCCTTCTCGATTGTCGTTTCCGATACTCTCGACTTTCTGAACATCCATTCGTACATCTTGGATTTGCTCTGCCATCCCATCCAATCGATTCAAGATTTCATTTGTATGTTTCTTGGATTGGACGGATATTCTAGTCGTAATCACGCTGACAATGCCACCTATTACAGCGATTACGACAGCATCGAATAGGAATGGATTCAACGTTCCATTACCTCGATGGCGATGGCTAGAGTGTTGATTTCTTGCTGTTTAGTGCTTACGCTTCTACTCTTCACTTCGATGGCATCTTGAATGTTTTGAGCTTGTTGCTCTAATTTTTGATTTTTTTCGACAGATTTGTCATAGATTTCTTGCCGAACTTCTTCAACTTCTCTCTCAAGTTGAGTCTTGCGTGATTTTGCTTGTTCTAAATTCATTTTTTTATTCCTCCTAACTAATCAATCTTGAATGATATTCCATCTAAACATAGCCAATTGTTTCTTACGTTTTGACTTGTATACACAGTTCCATGAGTGTTGATTCCACCATAAAATGGAGTCCCGCTTCCTGCGATTCCAACGAAATATACTGTCATACTTGGTTTGTATCCATCCGGGAGATAGAAGAGAGTTCCTGCGCTTCCATCTCCACCTTGGCAACTTCCTCGAATCAATACAGTTCCATCAACTTGTTTCGTATATTGAACATTTCTTTCACCCTGATATGGTTTCCATCCACGTTGAAGAGTTGCCGTTTTCCATTCGCTTACGCTCCCGCTAGGAGTGAATATAACCCATGGCTGCCATCCTGTTATTGGAGTCTTACGCCTCATGTAAATTACATTCGCATCATATGGCGTATATGTTTGCATCACGTAATTCTCATCAGTAGGATGTGTATTCACTTGGATATATCCATATAGTTGAGAGCCCGTCAAATTTGAAGGGAGGTCGCTCATCCCATGTGAATAGAACATCCCAGTCTTCATCAAATTGTTTGCTGAACCTGTCATCTTTATGGATTTACCATTGATTTGAGTAAGCCTTCCGACTTGAACGAGCTCATTGTGTGAATAGATGTCACCCTTCGCATCGATTGTTCCTCGTTCCCATACCTTACCAAATCCAGTCCCTTTCGGAGTTCTACATTGAACTAATTCTTCAGGGCCAACGATTGGAGCTGTGAACGTGAAGCTTGCATAAGCATCCGAGATTGTTCCTTCTACAATCCAAGCCTTATCAGCTGAGAACGTTCCAAAACAAGTCCGCATTTGAGTTCGTAACTGAGTTGATAACTCGTGAATCAATCCCACCACCAGCATTTTCTGTGAAGTAGCCATCGTAAGCAGGCTTGACCTTGAATTTCAATCGCATTGGGTTCTTTTGCACACCATCAATGATGAGTGGTGCAATTTTAGCTGTTCTTCGAACGACAATCGTTTGCTGGTCTCCACCACCACGAACCGCTTCAAATGTAAGCATAGGAGCGAAATATTGAAGAACCTTAATCGGAACGGTCACTATATTAGATTTAAGCCCTCGGCTATCGATGACATAAGCTTGGACTTGAAAATCACCGTAATTTTTAAAGAACGGGAATGTCGCACCGTTTGATGTGATTGACATGTTTTGCCCTACGACTTCAGCATAAAAATTCTTGATTGTGGATCCGTACGTTCCTTCCATTCCTTGGAATTGGCAAACCATTTCCGAAAATGTTTGAACGAACGTATTCTTGCCTACGATGTCCTTGGTTGCTTTTGCCTTATCCGTCAACTCTATAGTTTGGAGTTTAGGTTGCGTATTGGCTGGTAGTCCTATATACCAACCATTGCTATACTCATCACGCCCGATTTGACTTTCTCCATCGAAGGTGCGAACACAAATATCAAATGTGCTTGAAACCACATTTACATTTAGCCTTGCATTTTCGGGCGAAGGCGTGAACTTAACACTTGTACCGATGTTCTTCCCAAGGTCAATCCAGTCAGAACCCCAAACTTTGTACCAAACTTGGTGAGTAAAGTTTTCGACCTTACGTTCAATATTGATAGTAAGTTCTTCACCAAGAGCCCTCTTTCCTTCGACCGAAGCAATAGTGGACATCCTTGGAATTTTCTCGAACGTTTCTGTGAAGCTTGTATATAGTTCACCAACATACCAACCTTTATATGTGATTCCTTCTGTTGACCCCGACCAAATAGTGATTGTTCGTGTCGCTTGTCCATCATCATCGTGATAGACTCTAAATTTTAGCCTTCCAAGATACTTTTCAGAGCCCGCAATGAATAAGTCTCTAACTTTCACGTATTGAGTATCACCAGCGAATTGAACGCCTAAGTAAGCACCGTAGGTCGGGTCAAATTCGATACGGTACCCGCCAGAGTCATTCCCAATCCATAAGTCGATAGCGACATCAGAGTAGTTCTCGGGGTTGTTTTGTGATAACAAAATCACTTCATATCTTGTGTATACATGCCAGTTCCCGTTGAAATATTTAATTCCCATCGTCTACCTCCTTTCCTACGGACCAACGTATCGAATTACGTTATATTTTGGGTTTTACATTGTATTGAGATTCCACATAGTATCCAATCTGAATCGATTTCGTGAATACCCCCATTATCAATGTGGATAACCCCTTGGGATATGCTCATGACTTCTCGACCACCAGACATCATCGAAATTCGATTGTCAGATACGAGAATTGAGCTATCTCCTTATGGATTCCCAATCGAAAGCCCTTCATTCCCGAATTTCATGTTTCTATCAATGGCGTTCCAAATGGCGGTCATGGAGCCTAAATCGTTTTTGAATCCCAATCATGCGTTGGGAGAGTGCTACAAGGTCATCTTGGGCTTGCTTTCTTTCTGATTCATTCGTTTTAACGAACGCTTCATATTTAGCCTTCCACTCCAAGACCGTTTCAAGCGTCGCTTTCGCTTTCATCTCTTGCATCATCACCAATTGTTGGTCTTGTAGATGCTTCAATTGGTCTTCTGTGATGAGCTTGTCAGCCTTCATCTCGAGCTTGGCTTCGACTTCCTTGATTGGCTTCTTGAAATCTTCAACACTTGAAACATCGAAGTAGATTTTTCCATCTCTGACTTCAAGAATAGGCTTGCTGCCATTCGTGATGGATATTCGATTCAAGTCGAGAGAGCCCGCTGTGATTTGCCTTGCGTTGATTTCAAGAGATTGAACCAATCCAGCACTAATTTTCTTAGCAATAACTTCATCGGTCGTGATTGTCTCGATGATTTTATTTAGATCCGCTGTGTCTACCTTACGAACCCATTGTCCATCCACACGTTCATACATGATGGCATATCCACCACTAGGCTTCATCCACTTGTCGCCCCTCTTTCGGATCGATAGGCTCAGCCTCGTCCAAATACAAACGACCAATCTTGGTTGTAAGGCTCTCAATGTAATCAAGCTTCTCTTGAACGGGTCCACGATACTTGTATTGTGATTGAGACTGTCCCGATTCCTTCGCATTGGTCTTCGAGGTCAATCCACCATCAAATGTGATGTGATGCGAGAATACAGGGATGTCGAATCGTGTATTCTCCGAACCCCAATAGACTGAGACCCAATCACCCGGTTCGGTGTCGATATCGCCTCGCCATGATAATTCGTATGGATAAAAGCTCAAATCTCGATACTTGTTGTACAATCTGTCGAGCAACTGTTGAGTCATCCATGGATTCTTGAGCACCATCTTATTCCCAGAACGATTCCCAGATACAATCTTGATCTTATCGACAGTACATTCAATCGAGCCAAGTTTGTACTTGATTTCATCCCTAACCAATCCAGTTGCTGCATATTGGCTTCTCGTGATTTGTTTTCGTTGTAGGCTTCAAATCGATGAAGTCGAGCTTGCCATCACGATTGAATCGTGCGAACGTACCATCCAATTGAGCGAGATACATGATGGCATCTCTGAATGTTGCTTTCTCCAATTTGGTCTTGATGGACACGTTTGGAAGATTGATGGCATCACTCACGGGAATCCCTGTCATCGTCACTATTTCTTGGAAGACTTCTCGGGACCCTGTTGGATACGAGAGTTTGCTTTCGTACTGTCCAAGCAATCTCACGAATTCATCTTGAAGCTTTTAATTTTGTAATTTTTGAATTACGGTCGAGCTTGATTTCAGTAACAAAAACGACCAGGGGCAACATTGCCGCTTGACCGTCAGTGTTTGAACACCGAGGTTTCGCTGTTGATGGCATCATCTCCTCAATTCCTTCGACTATCTGATTCAGTTCAATCGATAGGGAATTGATGAATGTACTACCGGGACGAACGATGAGCCTCCAGAGATGGAAGCATCATGTTCGATTTTCTTTAGATGTGACTTATCATAAGTCTGATTGTTGAGCGTGAATAAAGCGTGAATCACTCGAACATCAGACACAATCGCATCTCTATACTCTTGTGTTGTTTCTAGCATTTCATCACTCCTATTGCTCAATGAACGATGTCGATACATCGTTGTAGTACGTTATGCCATCGCTAAATGTCCCCATACAAGTTCCCGAGATTGTGCTTCGATACGCTCTAATCGATTGACCTAGCACGACCGCATTGAAGAACCCGCTTTGGGATGTTTCGAATGACGTTATATTCATCTTGAGTTAAGATTCCCCAAGAGATTTGAATTGTTTTCTTGTTTGCGATGACATCTCCGCTCATTTGACCGTTCGCACTTCGACCAGTCCCAGAGCTCCAAATGATTTCATCACTGTTTGATATTGACACAGGAGATGCAAGAGCAACTCCATTTACTACTATTTCGCTCATCTTGCACCTCCTAATAGTCTAATAATGGTTGATTTGTTCGTTGTTGAATATCGTTTGCGATGTCAAACAATTTTCGAACTAATGGTTCGCCATCGATGCTGAAGTTCATAGAACCCATCAATGCGATAATTTGTCGAAGTAACATTACAATCTCCGCACTATTGCTCGAATCCTTTGATAATCGAGCAGCCTCACGAGCCATCGCAAGCATCTTGTTTTCAGGTGCCACAATTTCTCCGTAATGTTTGTTATCCCCAATCATTGCCAACTGTGGAGTGTTCGCCTTAACGAATCCCCCTTGAGCCAACATTGGGATTTGAGGGGTGCTGATACTACCAATCCAAGAGAATGGACTCACACCCATCACGCTAATTCCACGGATCCCCGCAAGAATGTTATTGATTCCCTCGAACGGAATTGTAATTACTCGGTTGATACCGCCGATAATTCCATTTACAACAGTTTTTAAATGTTCCAAGAATCCCTTCAGTAATTCCCATGAAGATTCGTCCGCCTGTTGAGAATACATCTCGAACGCCTGCCCATGCTTTTGAAAAGATGTTGCTGAACCAGTTCGGAATCGTTGAGAATATGCTCGTAATCGTGTTCCATGCACCTTGGAAGATGCCTCTGAAGAACTCCGATACACCAGCAAATACAGCTTTGATACCGCCCCAAATTCCACTAAACCATGAACCAGCCACGCTGAACACGTTCACGATATTAGACCATGCATTCTTGAACATGTTGCCAAACCATGAAGCTACGTTTGATAATGCGTTCACTACATCGTTCCATCTATCTCTGAACCATTGTCCAAGATTCTTGAATGCATTCACGACATTGTTCCATGCATTTATGAACAAGTTTGCAAACCAAGTGTCCGCATCTTTTAAAGCATTTACAACATCATTCCAACGATCCGCAAACCATTGTCCAAGTCCGTTCCAAGTGTTCACGATATCATTCCAAGCGAATTGGAATCCTTCTGGAATGGCTGTCATCACCTTATCAGCAAATTCAACTATCGCCACGATTCCATTTTTCAAAGATATCGAAGATATACTTGGCTAAATCGAACACGCTCTGTAATGCAACAGATATAGCTACAATCGCAGCAAGCAATGTTCCACCTAACAATCCAGCAACAATACCAAGTGCGGGTCCTATTGAGCTCGCAATCAAATTGTATAAAGGTTCTAAGACAATCCACAGCTTAGTACACATATCGAAAAAGCTTGATAATGCATTCCCGAAAGAGTCAAACATTGGTTTTACGAATTTGTCATATACTTCACCAAATTTCTCTCCTAGTAGTTCTAGGAACAGGATTCACATAGCTATTGATACCATCGACAATAGTTCCAAACAGATTCGACAATGTATCGCCCTGTTTGTTTAATATATGGTGAGATACTTCCGTCATATACAGTTTTGAAAATCTTCCCAAAATCTCCAACAGCTCTCTCGACTGTTTTAAAAAAATTGGTGCGATATTCTCTAAGCCTGTTGTAATGGTTTCAGTAAGTTTAGGGAAGTTTCCAACTACAACTTTCTCAATAGCTTCCATCAAATCTCGACCCATTTTATCCCCGATTTCGTTGAAATCAACGTAAGCACTGATGAACATCCCTGCGATAGCTTCTCCCTATCTTGATGGCACCTTCACTTGTTAATATCTTGTAAATTGAGTCACCAAATTCTTGAGCAATGTTTCCAGCTGCCTTAAACATATCTCCTTTTGCATCAAACGTATTAATTAGAGCTTGTTTGATTTGTTCCTTATGATTATCCAATGCATTTGCTATGGATTCAGTAAGAAGAACACCCATCCCTACTCCAATTGAGCCAATCGACCCTGCAAATTGACCGAATGCATAAGCAATCTTATCCATCATTTCATTAAACGATTGAACAACTTTTTGGATCCAGTGAAAATTTCTTCTAATGTAGCTCCGATTCTCTCAAGAGCCACTTTCATTCGTTCCAAACCTTCGGAGTGGAATGCGGCATCGAATCCAGCTTTGAATTTGGCTAGAGTTCACCAATTCGACCGAATAAGTCTTCGAAGAATTTCTTCAATTGGTTGTCTCCTTCGGCAATCTTGCCCATGTCTACTTGAGCACCTTTTTGGTTTGGAGACCACCGCCTCCACCGCCGCCTTTTTCCTTTGCCTTTACCGCCACCTCCGCCTCCGCCTCCGCCAGAGTCGTCATTCGGTTCGGATAGTTTGTTGATTTTATCAAAAGCCCATTAAGGACTTCATTTCTTTCGCTGCCTTCTTAGCAGCACCACCAGCTTTGTCCAGCAGCTCCACCAGCATCATCCACAGCATCAGCCATGTCACCAGCTCCGCCACCAGCACCTTGCATATTATCTGCGAGATTGCCCACAGCATCAGCGGTCTCTTGTATTCCACTTCCTGCTTGTGATTTCTTACCTGTCAGGAGCTCAGTAAGTGCCCTAAATGCATTTCCAACAGTCAAGAGCTTACTTAGTAGGAAGTTCAACACTTGAATCACAGGAGTGAATAAGTTGATGAGCCCCTGCCCAACCGATGTCATGAATGATTGGAATTGAAGTTTCATGATACGCACTTGGTTCGCCCATGAATCGCTTGTCCTTGCGAAGTCACCACTTGCAAGAGCTAACTGACTTTGAACGAATGCGAATCTTAGAGCCACTTTTTCAGCCTCAGACATCTGAGCGGTCGTCTTGCCAAATCCATTCGCCATTGCATATGCATCGAGGGCTGTTTTGTGTCATTACGACCCCCTAAGTCTTTCAATGTTTCGGTCTCACCCGTGAATACAGATTTCAATTTCGTGTACGCTTCGTCTTGGCTTACGTTGTAGAACGATGCTACATCACCAGTCAAGCTCGTCAACGCTGTGGACATCTCATAGGCTTGTTGTTCGCTGAATCCAAAAAGCCTTGGACATTGCACCGAATGTCCCTGTATATCGTTTAGCCATCGTCTCGGACAATCCCGATGCGTACATTGCATTTTTAGCGAATTCATCAACTTGTTTGGACATCTTAGGGAATGCGACATCGACTACGTTCTGAACCTCATTTAAATCTGACCCTAACTTGATAGCTTGGGACCCGAAGTCAATGAGCTTCTTTACCGCAAACGCACTAGCGAGGACTTTTTGCAAAGCCCATGACCTTCTGTTGGATTCCGTTTAATTGATTCGTAAACCCTTGCTGATTCACGACCAATCCCAATTCAACATCGCCGATTTTTAGTTGCCATTTGTCCACCTCCTTCTTGCTACCATTCGGAGAACGCTTGTTGCATCTCTTTCAAGAACGCATCAAGCTCCTCTTGTGTTCTTTCTTTTGCTCGTTTATTACGCCACTCATTCCGAATCTTGTGTTGTCCCGGAGAGAACGATTCGAGCATTTTTGGGTCATCCTCGCTTCGAATCTGTATGATCCGTCCGAGAGGAGTCTCCGATGAAAGTCCAGAGACTAGAGCTCTGAACTCTTTCCATTTCATTTCTTTAAAATCATGCAGAATAGAACGACACGCCATATTGCGTTCTGAAGGATGAGACCAACAAGTCCCAATCATCGAATATGTCGTAATATGGCTCACCTATTCCCCCGATTCTTGGTCTCCTACAATCAAATTGATTGCTGATTCAATCAATGTAGACCAATCACTTGTATTTAATCGAAGTTTGTCAATTTTCTTTTCTATCTTCCTCTGAGAAGATAAGTTCATACATATTTTTCAGTTGCAATGTAGTTGGATTACCATCCGCCTCTGATAAAATACCCATCAATTGGAGTGCTGATGTTGCCGAATCGTTTACTTCTAAAGTTTGATTTTTGATTTTGATTTTTGGTTTTTCCTCAAAAGTTTAATTTCTCTGTAATATCGATAATCTTAGCCATTATTCAAATACCTCATCTTTCAATGTTGTGAACGTTTCTGTCGTTTCTTCTACTTCACCAATAAGTGGAACACCAATTCGATTGTGTTCAGTCGTCAATTCGTGGATTCGTTCATCTGTCATGCCTGTTGTATCGAATTCATCACCTGCTTTTTGTATTCTTGGCGAGTTTCCGCATCAATAAAGTTGATTAGAGCTTTATGCATTTAAATTCCTCCTTGTATAAATAAAAAGAGGGGCGATATTCACCCCTCCATAGTTTTTTTACGATTTAGCCAGCTGGTGTGTATTCAGGTTTACCATTTGACATGATGTCAAATGATAATGGTGCTGCCGCTGTACTGTCACCAGACATGAAGTCTTTGATATTGATGACCGCTTCTTTGAAGACTAATTTAGCTCCGTCTGGGAATGTCCATTGGAAGTCTTTCTCAGCATCACGACCATTTTTAATGCTAAAGCAGCGATTGCATCGTTACCAGCATCTCCTAAATGGCGTTTACCTGATACTGAAATAGTGACAGATTTAGCTGTCATTAAGCGACGTGACCATCCTTTTTGGTCGAATGGATTCCATTCTTCGACCTTATTATCGAACGATACTGAGAAGCTCTCTAAATCTTTGATATCAGTAAACGTTGCTGATTCTTTTGTTCCTGTATTTACTTGAAATTGGTTTTTCATAAACAGGGAATACCCCTGATTTCTTTCCTTCCATATTCTTTATTCCTCACTTTCTAATTTGTAATAAAAATCTAATTCGATGACACGTTCATACACGTTATTGTCATCAGTTCCAACATCGATGGGCTCGTTAGACAAGAGTCGAATCATTTGGATTGGAGTATCACCAATCACCACGTTCTCAGCTTTTTAAGATTTGGTTGAAGAGGTAGTTCGCACGTTTTTCAGTCTCGTTCGCATTCTGATTGTGATGAATCAAGATACTGACCGATTTCACATCATAACTTGCCAAATTCCTCCCACCAATTGCAATTCGTGGTTCGACATTCGTCTTACGTTGATAGACTCAATGCTATACATTTTTCTTATTATCGAGCTTCCCGATGTAATAGTTTTTGAGCTGCGTGATAGGATTCCAACCAATCTCGCACTTCTGCTAGTGTAATCATCCTCATACCCCGATATTCTCTTGTATAGAGCCGCATAAGCCTTCTTGATGTCCTCTTGTTTCGAGCCTTCAACCCAATCGTCCATCCACTTGCCTCGAGCGTTTGGATTCGTACTCTTATTGAAGTTGTATTCGGGATGGAAGTACAATCTCCGAGCATAAGGCGTTGAGTGGTTCAAAGATACTCGACCACTACTTGAACCCGAGTAATCAACTGAGAACGCCTCACCTTGAAGTGTTCCGTCTCTAAACGGGACCACTTGGGCGTTTACAATCTCGGTGTGTAAATACTCGCCAGTCTGTTCCAACGCTAGAATTTGAGCTTTTTTGAGTCGATTGATGACTCCAAAGTCGAAATTCACTCGACTGTTCGCATGAATCATCGACAATCACTCCAATCCTAAGTATGTGTAATTCACAGAACCGTCTGGATTGCGTGATTTTTCGAGTGTCAGCAATCTTTCTTTCTTCTCCATGGATATTTACCCTTCCGCCACTTAAAGTCGCTAAATCAGGGGCAATATCTCCATTAAACAGTGCCGAGCCTGTAAGTTTTTACAATCTTTTGTTGATCCGTGAGCACGGTCACAACTTTATCTTGATAATTAGCAAAAGCAAATCGGCTTCAAAAAGCTTTGATTGGTTCGCCATCCTTCGACACGCCTTCCGTTTGCACAAACACATGAATCGGAGTATTGCAAAATTGTGGAAAGAATTAAACTAGGATAATGCATTAAATCACCTTCCTTGTTAGTCCACTTTGATTCAATAGTTCATATGTGCTTCGCTTCATTGCGATTCCATTCATTGTGACTACATTCCATGAATCACCGAAATTCATCGATACGCCATTGATGGAATACGATGAAAAGAGCTGTCTCAATTAAGTCCTTGTTTTTCAATCATGAAGTCAGCCATTTGGCAACACACCTCACGAACGACCGATTGCTGGAATGGAGTGAGATTTTCAAACCCCATCCCCACAATTCGGTTGAATGTTAGTGTGTCTATATGCTGACTAGCTGTTTTTAAGATTCGATTGAGATTTTCTGAATTGTGAGTTCCAAGATATTCGGCCTTGTAGAACGCTTCATCAGCATATATCATAACTACTCACCTTATTCCTTATTCGCAGACAATTCTTTGATTTCAGCTTTTTAATTTTTCGATTTCTTCAAGTGCGGCATTATAATCAACTCCACTCACAGACTCTTTTTACCCCACGAGCATGGAGTTTGTGTTCGCTGTCGAAGATATCGAATCCTTGTTTTTGATAGTATTCAACCTCTAATTCTGAGATTGTATACACTTTGTTACTTTTCTCTGCTGTATACATTTAATAACCTCCTTGATTTTACGCTTGAGCGTTGATGTAAATACCGTGTGCACGATTCTTGATAAGGAATGCACCCATGTAGAAGCGTGATTGTAGTAAGAACTTGTCAGCTGTGCGAGAGTCATGCTCTGGTGTGAATACTTTGATATAAGAGTATTTGTCACGAGCAACGATTGCTGATGCATGAATTAACATGAAGTTGATTTGTTTAGCATCAACAGCAGGTACGCAACCATCTGTAAAGTTGTATTTTGTTTTGAAACGAGATGATGGGATAACTTTGATTGTTACATCATCTAAGTCATAGATTGAGCGACTTACTTTGTTCTTGCCACCATTCACAGCCATAATTCGTTGTAATTCTTTAGCTTCTTTCAATAAGCGGTTGATAGCAGGAGTCACACGTAATACACGACCTTCTGATGGAACAGATGCTTCATCCATTTTTTCCATTGCTTTGTCGAATTCTTCCAAAATGTTTTGAGATGTAAGAACCGTTGTTGAGACAGTAGCCCCATTTGAAGCGAATGTTTCAGCTTCTTTGTACAATTTAGAATAGACATAGCTGTCTTTCTCTGGGATAGTTTGTTCAGTTTCGAGTGTGCCTTGAATGTTCGCGATTGAAAGAACTTGATTCGTTTCATCTACATCCATCGGATCGATTGCAAATTCAATATCACGGTCGTGGTCAAGTTTCAATGGAGTCCATTCGTTTGATACTTCACCAGCATTGAATCCAATGCCTTTACGATTGTGGTCTTTATAACCTGACACTGTGATGCTTGGTAATTTGATTGTTTGTGCATCAATAAATTTCACTTGCGGGTTTGATTGGAATAAATCATATGATGTTAATTCCTGAGCGTATTTTTGTTCTAAAATAGGGCTGAATTGTTCAGCATAGTTATAAACTGCCATTTATATTCCTCTTTTTCTATATTGTTATTTGAAGACCCCAAATGCTTTCAATAAGTCGTCATTTGTTGTCGATTGTTTTGCTGTTCCCGTGGATCCGACTTGTGTGAATCCTGTAGATGCTGTTGCTTCTGGTTTAAAAGCTGGAACGTCTTCCAATACTTTTTGCGATTACAGCTTCATAGTCTTCACCTTTCGATTCCAACGTGAGATTGGTTGAATCTGCCAATTTCAAAACGTATGGCAACACGTTCGAGCCCACACCTTGCTTCATTGCTGCAAGTTGCAAGTTGCTCTCGATTCTTGTTTGAAGGGCTTGAGCTTGGGCCACTCGAAAGCTCTTCTTGAAGGGCGTTTACATCAGGTTGGGCGAGGCTTTTTGACTTTTAAAACTTGAGATAGCCTGTGCCATCTCTTCCCCTGTCAAACCTTGGTTCTTGAAGTAGTTCTTCAAGACTGTGTCCTCTGCGACCTTTTGCTTACCTTCCACGATGCTCGCAATCTTCTCATAATCAATCGTCGGAGTACTCTGAGCGGGATTGTTTGAGCTTGCTTGCGGATCCTGTGTTGTTGATGCTCCAGCGTTTGCCGATTCATCAAAGAAAAAAATAGTTTGTGTTTGAACATTTTCATGTTCCTCCTCTCAGTTTTTTTAGAGTGTCTCCCTTATTCAGTTTTGTTCGCAGGTGTCTCCTCGTAGTTTTATGTCTTCGGACATACCAAAAGAGCCACCCTCGGATGGGTGACTCTCAATGGGTTTATTTATTTAATTTTTGGGTACAAAAAGCACCTAACTTTTCGCTAGATGCTTAATTATATTTTTGCCGATTTCAAGAGCTCTTTTTCTGAGCTCCTCTGCTGTTATTTTCTTTTTCATCAAAAAGAACGTACAATTCATCTATTTCTTCACTCATGCCGGGACGGTCGTCAAAAATATCTCTCATATCCTTCAGCTGCTCGTTTCTCCCGTTTTACATATCCTTCGTCAAGCATAAACATATACCTCCATTTCGTTTTTGCTTTTCCATATCGCTTCATATTTTTGCATTCCTATTCAATACAAATTCTTGTTCGTTTTTAAATATACTATAATCACCAATGTACGCTCCATTTGTTCCTTTTTGGCAAAATAGAACTTCCAACAACTCCATCATCAATAGTTCTTTTCGCAAACTGTTTGGCAACTTTTTCATCAATGGACAAATGTTTAAACTCTTTGAATTCATTACCCGATAATATTTGATTGAATTCTTTTCGAGACATTCCACGATAAGCAACGATGTCATCTTTTAATTTGAACTTTTTGAAAGATTCATCCAAAACATTCGCCATGTTTTTCGAGTTCTTCTCTATTGCTTGGATTGAAATATTCGTTGTACGCCATTTCATTCAAATCGTGATAGTATTTGCCACCAGTCAGAAGTCTGACAGACTCTTGTTGTGTTCCTGTCAATTTCTTGAACCATCTGTCTGAAGATGCTTTGATTCGTTTTAAAACATCCCCTTCTACGTTAACATAATTATACTCTGGTTTAGATTGAGGTTCAATCCCTTTCAGCTCCAATCCGTTACTTTCTTCAAATGAATTAAGCTGCTCTCGATATTCCTTCACCTTGTCTCTCCACTCAGTAGCACGAGCACGATATGTCTCTTGGTTCTCAGCATCAAGACTGTTCTTCGCTAGACGATTGTAGCTCTTCGCTTGTCGTTTAGCGTGATTGAGCTTGTTCTCAATAAGCTGTCGTTCCTTGATGACGGGTTTCTCTTCATAGTACCTCGATTCGGGCTTCGAGCTGATGCCTTCGAAGTAGGTTGAATGCTTGTCCTTGCAATTAGGATGATACAATCCAGCTGCCATCGCTGAACTCATGAGTGGGTAGGGTCCGTCTTTAGCACTTCCACCACTCCACACATCATCGATGAGCACCTTGCCTTCAAATGGCATACACAATGGACACGCATTGAATCGCTTGTTCAGAATCACGGTCGAGATGCCCCATTCCTGTCGCTTCTGACCTTCACCCATCAAATAGGCTCGTTTGCTCGCTGTTCTCACAGCCATGTCTGCATACGATACAATGTTGTGCACCGCACCGTTCGAGTACGTGATGCAATTGATTCCTTCTTCAGAAAGTCGCTTGTTGCCATGTCCACAGCTTTGTCATAGGTGAGGGCTCCCGAGCTTGCTGCGACTTGTGATTGAAAGATAATCTTTCTGTATTGGTCGTTTGTATACCTGAGAACAGCGGTTTGAGCTGTCTTCATGTCATGCTCGACAGCGTTCATCAACGAATCCAATCGCTTTTTTGATTCGCTTGGAAGAATCCAGCGCTTAGTCCTTGTTCTCGATTGATAACCAATCCTTTTTCAATCGCTTTTAACACATTAACTTCTTCATCGCTTGCACCTTGCATCATAGCTTCAGCGATGGTCTCTCTAATCTTTTGATTCATCGATTTAAACTCAAGACCGTACTTCTTAGCTGCTTCAATCTTAAATCGTTGTAGTTCTTCGAGTTGGATTGCTTGCCATTGAGTCCACTCAATCCCCAATTCAGCCTCTTCCGCTTTATGCTTCTTGAGATTTCGAATCATGGATTCAAGCAATTCATTCTCGATCCAGTTCAAATGCTCGACTAACATCATAAAACCATTACAATGCACCTTAAATCCTTTTTGCTCGATACTGTCGAACCATCTTCTTGAGTTGAGTTATGGATGTTGCTTTCAAGTTCATCATCTCAATCTGATTGTCTTTTTCAACCGCATAAATTCCAAAAAGGACAATATTCCTTGCTCATATTAAGCATCGCTTTCGCTTGGTCCTGCCTCATCTGGTAGTTCTTGTTCATGATTCTCACTAGCAAGTTCATCACCTCTTTCAACGCTGAATCCATCTAAGTCTGTATTGATATAAGGCTCTTCAACCTCGCTGAATCCTTGCTCGGCTTTCAATCTAGCTACTTCTTCAGACTTCCATTGTTCATCCTTAGAATCGCCATAAAGCTCATCCACAGAGGCTTCGATGGACATGATGCCACCTGTCTTGGCTTTAGCAACTGTTTCAACTTGAGATTCAAATGAAGGATTCGCATACTCGCCAAAAGGAATGGTGACTGTAATTTCTTCGATAGGTCTATGATTCAACACGTTGAAGCTATTGATTGTCATCGATACTAATCGAGGAATAAACTTTTGCAACGAAATTACAATCGAATTCCGAGTGTACAACGTTGCTTTTTCTTTTTCACGCTGTGCCTCAGCATTGTCAAGCTTCTTCACATCAATCCCAAGAGTTGATGGGCTGATAAGACCTTGCAACGCTAAATCGAGAGCGGTCACGTATGTAGCTAAATAGCTATCGTGTGGGATGTTCGCTTGTAATTGCGTAATCACATTCTTACCATTCTCAGTCGTGTCTTCTGCGGTTTTGATGAATCGATTATCAAAAGCGTTCGGTCTTAACAACATTCCAGTTTTAGGGTCTCTAGGAATAAGAGATTCTGGTATATAAGTCTTAGTTCGTCCAGCTCTCAACGCATCCATCCATTGAGACCATGCTTCATCCAAACTGTCGAACGTGTCCGATTTTTCTTTCGAAGATGGATTGCCCTCTTCCTTTTCTTTTTGAAACAAAAACCCTAAATGGTACACATAGAATCAATGACTTATCAAATTCGTAATCACTAATATTTCGAGTATATTCTGTTGATTGCATATCGATTTCATTATCATCACGATATAGCTTATTCCTTACGTATCCAAATCCGTAATGTTCTTCAAGCGTGTATGTTCGTCTATTCTCTTCGAATCGAGTTGTGAAGATGACTTCATTCAATCGCCCACGCTTGTTCTTGATTTGGATCCGTTCGCCACCTACCCATTCAATGATTGGGAGTTGGGATACCTCAGAATCAAATGAGATTCTAAATGCACCATCACCAATCACGAGAGCATCTTTGATTGCATCTTTTAATTGCTGCTCGAAGTCGTTCTCATCTTGAATAGAATCCCTATAAATCACTTTGTTTCGTGTCTTTAAATTCGAAGTCATTCATGTCATAAACAACAATATCCACAAGTCTATCCACAATCAATCCGGGAATTCCTGTGTGTATTTTTTTCTGATTTCTTGACCTTGGGATGAATTCGCACCCCAAAAGCTGTTCTTTGTGTTTTGTAATTGCGAATACAATTGAGCCAATTCAAAAGACTCGCCCTCTGTACCAAATTTGATTCTTAGCTGCGTTGTCTTCGAATGTCATTGCTTCGTTAATAATTATCTGATTCGGTTGAGCTTTTTCAGTTGCAAAAAGCTCCTCATTCCATTCCTAATCATATTCACCAACCCCATCTTTTATTCCTCTCTTTCCAATCATCTTCTTGTATGGCAACCACGTGTACTGGTTCGCATTTATTGTGTGGTCGTTCTTATCTTCTGGAACTTCTTTATCTTCTTGCCAAGAATATGATTCCATCTCTCTATGTGATGCTCACAATGTTCAAGCACTAAATAATAGCCTTGAGCTATCCAACCAATTTGAAGGTTGATTCTGTCGATGATTTTCGTTTTCTTATAAGCGTTAATAAAGTTGTATATCGTTCCAAACTGTCGCTTGTACTTATTCAATTCTGTATTGTCGCTTGATCCGCAGAATCTATGAACACATCTCTTGCGAATCCCCAATCATCTCTATTCTTATCCAAGAACGCAATGAACTTATGAACAGTATCAGACGGTGCAATTGGGACATTCAAGTCCGCATTGTTATAAACTTGCTCATCTAACGTAATTAAGTATCCATCTTCTGTGATTCCTTGAAATATCATCGCAATCGTATCAGGGCTCTTGGATGAGTAAGCTGTGTCCAATCCTGCTGAGAATTTGATGAAGTTATATTTCTTTGCTTCATCTCGTTTGATGACATGCTTACTTCTCTCGAAGTTAGGGAAGACGAGACCAGTCGCCCGACCTCGAAGACCAAGAATTTTATTCTTGTACATCTTTGTCCCTGAGTGGAACAGAGTCGATTTTTCTTTTTGAATATCCTTATCGCTCAAAGATTTATTATCTTTAAACGTAAAGAACCAGTATCTCCATTTTGGATTGTTTCGTTCTTTCAAGTCAGCCATAATCTCACGAGGAACATCCTTCTCGTACTTCTTGTACGGTCGTGAGCGATTGATGAATTCCTTGTACACAGGAAGGTCGGGATTGTCTGGATTCAGAGTCGCCATCAGATAGTCATTACGAGCTGAGACCTCACGAACGAATTCGATGTTCGCTGTGTTGACCCTCATCGATGTACACACATCCATATTGCCCACCCTAAAGCAAGTTGCCATTTCTCTTTCGTATCGTATCCAAGAATGTAGATGATTTTGTCTTCAAACTTGATATGTGGAATCTTGTAGTCCTTATCCCCATTCCCAAAATAAAAAGCATCCCGATGGATATCGAGGATGCCATTGTCTTGGTTGATTAAGTTTTTCAGCAACACCGACCGTTTTAGCTGCGATAATGTGGAACTTCTTCTTGCTCCTTGAGACCATACGCATGAACTTGACTCCAAGCCCCACAGTTGTCTTTCCTGCGGCTGTCGTGCCTTCAAGGAAGTCCGCATCTACATTGTCTACTGTGTTGCAAAAATCGATGTATTTTTGTGATAGTGGGAAGCTATTCATCGAGCCCACTTCCTCCCTAATTGGTTCACGATATCATCGAATTTTGGTTTCGATTCAATCTGAGCGTTGATGTCCACACGATCCGTGAACGTTCCATATCGCTTGCCCTAGAAGCTCAGCTGCTTTTGTTCTTGATTGCACGCTCGGGACCGCTTCGATAACTTTTTGAGTTCCTTCACCATCCAAGACCAAAAGAGGCTCGGTCTTCTCGCCACGCATCACGCTAGTCAAATATTGAAGGACTTCTTCTTGTGTTGCAATCTTCTCAGATTCGAGCTTTGCAAGTCGTTCATCAATATAGTTTTTTTATTCCTACATTTTCCAACAATTTATGACTTTGAGCTTTTGCATATTTTTTTCAGAATAACCAGCTTCAACCGCTGACTTATAAAGATTTCCCGTGATGATGTACTCATCAGCGAATCGTTGTTGTTTTAGTGTCATTTTCGTCATTTTCCATCACCTCAATTCATTACATACAAAAACCCTTCGAGCTAGGGGACTCGAAGGGAAAAATTAAAGGAGTAAAACCATGAGCAAAAAGAATTCTCTTTCTTACACCATTTCACACTAATAATATATCACGTTTTTCTCGTGACAAACACCGTTTTCTGTCACTAAAACTTTTCTCCTAATTTTATCAGCAAAATCTCACACGCTAGATTGCAAGCACTCATGATGACATTTCGATTCGTGAAGTGTTTCTTCGCAAGTGAGCGATAATCGTATACATCATCGAAGTAGTACTCTGTGACAAATTCTCTTTGTTTTTTCATCAAGCTCTTCAAGAGTCTCTTCCACACATTTCTTCCAAAAGAGTCGGTTTTGAATATATTTATCACTCTCGAATCGAATAAGCTCGTTTTCTGCTGCTTTCGTGTTCTTACCTTTCGCACGGATCCATGAGTTCACATCTTCTTCCTTGTGACATAGCATATCGAACTTTCTCGATGTGATTTCTCGTTCATAGTAGGGATATTCCCTAAATCGAATCTCAGCGATTTTTCTTATCTTTCATTCAATCCCTCCATTTCAAGAATTTGATTGAAGATGCTCTTCACTAGACTAATCGGGATGTTTGAGCGATTGTTGTATCCATTCATAAGTTTGAAATTGATGTCGCTTGGTTTGTTCCCTGTTTTCAATTTGAGCTCAATATTGGATTTGAATCTTGTAGGCTTTTGAATGGGATAACCATCGTATTGATTGTAATGAGCTAAATTGTCATACGGGATTTTAAATCCAAGGACTCTATCAATATAGTCCCATATCTTAGAACCTGCTGGGTTCTCAATGACATAATACTTCGGATTGTATCGTTTAATGATTTGAATCAAGTTGTGAGTACACAATTCGCCATTGATTCTCTTGACGATTTGTCTTTCTGGTTTGAATTGATATCGCTCGTAATCATTGAAGTCTCTGATTGTGAATGGGCTTAGTGGGATTTGTGGTTCGAATAAGCAATCGTCTGCTCGTTCTTGTTTCCAACATGCGTTCCCTCTATCCATGGAAGATGCAATCGACCAAGATTCGCAAGGAGGACTTGCAATGATGAGATCCGGACGAGGGAGCTTGTCAAGAGTTTCGTAGAGCTTGTTGTCTCCAAAGAGGTACGAATAATCGGCGAGATTCAAGTGAATGAAATGATTGTTCTTGTTCTCGATATCCAATCCCACAGAATAGATTGTCATCGTTTGCCCCCCCTCGTTCAGCTCTTGAACTCCTTGAGCATAGCAGCCATTGCCACTATCAAACAATGCCCAAACAATCATTCAATCAACCTTTCCAACTTGTCGACTTGAAACCCGACCCACACTTTTGACTCATCGCTTAGTTCATCATCAATAGCCACAACTGGAAGAGTTTGCCATCCATAATGTCTTAGTAAGTCCAACGCTCCTGGATTGGCTTCGATGTCTACCGTTTCGAATTCAATCTTGTTCTTAGTAAGCCAGATTTTAGTCATCTCGCATTGCATACATCTCGGCTTAGAATAAACTGTTAACATCGAAGTCCTCCTTATCGACAGATAAACCTATCAAACTGTTGAAGTCAAAAATCGCCCTTTTCTTCTTCCCATCAGACGCACTTACATAATTAAATGTAATAAGGCTCGTCACATATGATTCTTTTTCTAAATTAGTCACGTTTTCAAATCTTAATGTTTTTCCGTTTTTCTAAAAATAAAAGTTAGTTCCATTTTATTCCTCCTCCAAATTTTTCACCGTCAATTAATTCTATCGACTTTTTAATCATGTCTTTTTACACTCCAACAAACAATTTTTCTCTTTGTACTCAACAAAGATATTCGTACCGTCCATACTTCTACAAATATCAATTCTTTCACCGTTCCATTGATGAACTGCTCTACCAAATTGCATTTTCGCTACAACCTGATTTTTTATCTAATATTCTTGTTTTTAATCATCTACTCAGCCTCCATAAATAGTTCGATGATTTCTTTACCGAATAATTCGATTGCGCGTTCGGCATCTTCTTCGTTTTGAAATAACCGAAAAGCGGGAATGTTTCATAAAAATAAATATCGTTACATAAAATATCATTCGTTGTACTCGATTTGTATAAATAATACTTTTGCGTCATTTTTTTCTCCAATCAGGTTTCCATCCATCATTGCACTCATCTCTGAACGCTCTAAATCGTGTTAGTAGGTTTCTGCGTTTTGATTCTAGTTCGGCTGCTTGTTCAGTTGGAAATATGTTACCTTGACTAAAAATATCTATTATCGGCTTCTATGTTATCCCAACGACCAAGAAAAGAGTCTCCACTCGATTGGAGGAAATAACATTTCTTCCCATACCCATACGGGCATTTCATTTCCCATGTATCTTCCTCTTTCTTAGAAGTTTGAATATCATCCAATACTTTTTGATAATTTATCTCCAAAATCAACAGCCCATTTTCGAAATTCATCAGCTGCCTTCGACAACTCTTCCAAATAATTTACATCTTGTTTTTTTATCTTTCATCGTTATCCTCCTTTTTAGGAAAAATCCTTAAAAAAATACATCCATTTCTTTTTGCATTTTATAATCAATTTTTTTCTTTTACCATTTCTACAACTTCACCATATCCATGCTCTTCGATTAAGGCTTTATCCACATACACATCGAAGTAACGTTTTGAAAGGTGTATTCCACTTTTTTGTTTCAAGTAGAGTGATAGGTTCGATATTGAATTTATCTCTTAGATTTTTTTAAATGCTAACTTCCATAAAGAATCGTCAAAAGGGATGATTTTTAAAATCGTAATTTATTCTTATTGTTCTTATTGTCGTTTCGTCCATATTTCTTCCTCCTTCTTTGCATCTAAGGCTCGTTTGCTACTTTCCCACACTTGTCTAGGTTGAGGAAAACGAATCGTCTTTTTCGAGTAAAATATCCAAAGATTCCTCGAAATTACATTGCTCTCCATACTTACCATCAATTTCAAGTTCTCCATATTTCTCTTTTAAACTTTCAATTAAGTTATTAATTTTTAAAGACATTAGAGCCCATCTCCATCGTCATCCATTCGATTATTTCAGTATGTTTCTTTATTTCCACGTGTAGGTTCATTGCATTTTCTATCGCCTTCAACGATTTTTTTCAAATCCAAGTAAGAAAGCAAAGCGTTCATCATAGTTCATCTCTTCGAGTTGCTCATATTTGATATCTTCTTGGAATTGTTTCAACGCTCCTAAATACATTGAGATGTCCTTGTACTTACAATGTGCCACAATCAAGTAATGCACATCGTCTATTAATTTCTTTAATTCATCTTTAGCCAACCGACTTCACCGCCTGTTCTACTTTCGGTAGATTCTCTACAATCTTGTCTCTTGTTCCGGATGCAATGTCGTACGGGTCCTTCATAAATTTGACTAGCGTGTTCGCATTTACTTTTAATGCTCTTGAAGCAGCAAGCATCTTTTCGTTTGAGCTTCCTACCATTCCATAGATGTATGTGATAACTTCACCAAAATTCTCACCCATCATTTTTGAAGCAACATGAATCACTCGTTCTTGATACGGATCCTTAATGATATCCCTTCGATAGAATGTTTTTTTGATAAATGTTAGAGCTTCATTTGGTGTGTCGAAATGCATCGCTTCTCTAATGTTGTTTGTAAGTTTATGAGTATATTGCGGATGATTCTTCGCAAGATATCCCATCATACTTGAGTAGTCTTCGATACGTTGGAAGTACCATTGTGGCCTTTTAGCATCTCGAATGACATACAAATTTATACTATTCATAAGCATCACTCCTTTTCATTTGTTTAGCAGCTTCATCGATGTGTTCATATACCATTCTCATTTGTCTAAGTGCGAATGGATGGTTTCCATATTTATCACAGAGCTTCCCACTCGATTCGAAGACCCAATCGAAATATTTCTACTTGCAAATCCAAAACGTTGAGCAGCTTCTTCTTGTTTAAGAATCAATCAGCAACTTCATTTAGAAATGCATGATAGTCTATCTTCATTCAAGCTCCTCCAATCGAATATAAATTCCCGATAGATCCGCATAGAACTTCTCTGAGATTTTTAGAAGCGACCTTGTTGTCATCTTCCCAAAATCCCAAATTGGTGAGACAATCAAGCAACAACTTTTCCATGTTATCTAAATCTGGTTTAGTGCCTTTATATTGTCCGTTGTATGTGCCATCTTTTTGAGGGAAACACCATTTGATTACAAGCCTCACACAGCCTTGTAGAGGCGTTTTTGGGAGCGAAGTGAGAGAAGTGTGCCATATACTTCGCTCTAGCTTGTACGAGCTTTGGAGGTTCGTAGAAATGAGGTTTCCCATTCCTACAAGTGACTTGCTTTTGTTGATGAGTAGTCGTTGGAATCTTCTCCATGGGAACGAAAAATTCAATCATGTTTCCCAACACCTCTCCATGCTTGCCATTGAGGGTCATATACGATGTATCCTGTAGACTTTAATTGTTTGAAAATCCATTCCATGAGTTCGGGCTGTTTTGAAATCCATTCAAGCACTTGTGACTGAGTTGGGTCGTATGGTTCATCTGGAAACAAATGATAGAGCATTGGCATCTCTTTCCCGACTTCCAACAATTTTGATTTTTTACGTGCCATATTTTTTTCTCCTTTTAAGTTTGTGAAATTCCACACAGATTTTTTTCTTTTTATATTTTCGATTTTGTCCATGGTAGAAAGGACAGACATGGTGGGCGGAGTCTAAAGCCCACCTGTTCTGTTCCTATCATGGACGATGGACGATTCTTCGGACACTTCCCAATTACACACTCTTAGTGTTAAGGGTTTTGTCTGTCCGTGGACAAACTCGGTGTCTGACTCCGACTTTGTCCTGTCCAAGTACACCTTTTAGGTTAATTTTTTTATGCCGTGGACACGGACAAACTCGGTCTTTTGTCCTGTCTGTCCCGGTGTCTGACTCCGACTTTGTCCTGTCCAAAAATAGGATATTTTTCCGAATTTACTTTTTCAAGGTTACATTTTCACCTTCGAATTCATACCCATCTAATTCCTTGATTCGTCTCTTGAGAGTCTTCTCAGATATGCCCATATATTCACAAAGGTCATTCGATGTGACAGGATTCATTCCATCATTCAGAGCTGAGTACGCTGTGTCAAATGCGATTTTTCGTTCCTCCTTGCGTTGTTCTGGAGTCATTTTTCCTTCAAAGTTTTTCTTCCAAGTTTTCTTCCAATTAGGTGTGTTATCATCCAACTCTATGTCATCGAGGATTCCTGTATCGTCCACAATGTGGAGTGGATAACTGAACCAAACATTCCTTGGTTTGAACTTAGCGAACTCTCGAAGCGTTCCATCTACACGCCACGCTGACATAGTTTGAATCTTGCGTGTTTCGTTACTGATAAGCTCGTTTGTTTGCCATCTGTCTTGGATGTTCACGACAGCTTTCTCAAAGTGATTACGCATTTGATATGGACTTCTCAAGTCGTCTAAACCAACGTACTGTTCCATATATGGACGATTCATGCGATTGATAGCATCCTTGTAGATGTCGCAAGTCAATTGGTCGCATCGTTGTTGAATGATGTCGTCCGTGAGCTCTAATTCCACTAAATCGACAAGGGCATCCGGGTCACGAGCAAATACTCCTGAACCACTCGCTCTATCCATGGATTTCTTGCCACCTTGAGAACCCTTCGAATGGTGGTGACAGTAGATGACTGAACATCCTAATTCGGTTGCCACTTTGTCGAATTGGTTCGTGAAGTGAGCCATCTGATCCGCACTATTCTCGTCCCCTGTGAGAACCTTGTAGATTGGGTCGATGATTACAGCAATATAGCCTTTCTTGTGGGCTCTTCGAATCAACTTCGGTGCGAGCTTGTCCATTGGGACGGTCTTCCCACGTAAGTTCCAAATATCGATATTCGATACGTTTCGAGGCTCGATGCCCATTGCTGCGTATACATCCTTGAATCGGTGCAAGCATGAAGCTCTATCAAGCTCGAGATTCACATATAGAATCTTCCCTTGAGTGCATTCCCAACCGAACCATTTCGCCCCTTCAGCGATTGCAATCGACATATTGATGAGTCCAAATGACTTCCCAGCCTTCGAAGGTCCCGCAATCAACATCTTGTGACCTTGTCTAAGAACGCCTTTGATGAGCTCGGGAGCAAGCTCGGGCATATTGTCCCAAGTCTCGCTTAGTCCTTCAGGATCCGGCAAATCATCGTTCAAATCTTCGATGTATTGATACCAATCATCCCATGACTTATGTCCGATATTCGTGTCAATGATGAATTGTTTCTTGCCATCTCTAATGAATCCCGGTAGACGACTCAATCGACTTGGATTCTTGTTTTGTTCGTCGACATTGAGTCCGTTCTTCTTACAAATCTTGTATAGGTAATCTACACGCTTTTTGTATTCTTCTTTGTTTGCTGCTTCGATTCGAACGATTGCATGGATGGACTTACCACCGCTATACACAAGAGTTGCGATTGGAAGTTCAAGCTCTCGCATGATTGCGTTCTGCTTTTTCCAAATCCATGTTGTCCGATTCAACAAGAGCGTAGCGATAACTTACGACATTATCGTTTTTACTCCTTGCCCATCCATTGGATTGAATCGCACCCATGCACCAGCCTTCTCGTTGTAATCGCCTAAGACTTTCCCAATGTCTCCACCGCATCGTTCTAGCTCGTCAATGAGCTTCCCTGCGGTTCTATCGTATGAACCACGATGTGGAAGATACTTCTCAATCTCGCCCGTCTCAGCGTTCGTCTTAGCGTATGATTGAGTGGAATATGCCACGATGTCATCTGATTGGAATAGCGTGTCCAAGTATCGAATAATCTCTTGCACAGGATTCCAATTCTTAGGCTCGTGGAACTCCTTCCCATCAATCCATGCTTTGTCAACGAATTTGTAGTCATTATCATATTGAATCGAAGAATCCCATTCGAGAGCACCTCGTCCATCATCATGAGCTTGAGAAGGATTGAATCCTTGCTCGACAGCCATGTGGAAGATTGTTCCTCCCGTGACTGGTGAGCCTGTTCCTTGGAACGTATCCCATTTTCTGTAACATTCCCCGGGATGATATCGTATCGAATCTCGACTCGACCATGATTCCCAATCTGATGCCGAATAACCTTCATGCTTGAGAGCCATTCCCACATTTACCCATTCTTGATAGTTGAGGAATGAGGGGTCGATGTATTCTAATAATTCAAGTAAGTTGTTGTCTTCCACTCAATCACTCTCCTTGATACGTATGGACATCGATGCTGTGAGGGACTCTCCAACCATTCGCAGCAATTCTGTTGATTAGTTTTGATGCTGCTTCAAATTGCCACATCCCTACATTTCTGAATCCATAGCGTTCTAATAATCTGATTTGTTTTGGTGTTGTCAAGCCTTCATTTTGGCGTTTAGAGAGGCGGTCAAGAATCTTCTGAGCCTTCCCAGCATTGCCAATCTCATCGGGCATGATTCCGAGTCTTTCTAATGTTTGAAGTTGTTTGTCCGAAGGTGGGCTCATCTCCCATCCAAATGATGGGACATAGCTCGTGAGGTCTTCGGCATGAATCGACATCTCGAACTGTAACGGATCCACAAGCTTGCGTTTTTCTCTTTCGCATTTCAGCGAGCTGTTTCGCAAGAGCTTCTTCTCGTTGTGCGGTCACATCTTCTTTTGCAACTTCTTCTAATTCAAGAAGTTCAAATTCTGCTCCTGTGTTCTCCTCAGTACGCTCAACCATTGCTTTTGCAACTTCCTCGTTCTCAGCAATGAGGTGAGCTGGGCGACACAATTCATGCTTCTCTGTATGCCATAAGAAGTCGAGAAGCAAAAGATGTGTCTTACCCTGGGAACAATCGAGTTCCACGCCCTACCATTTGAGAGTAGAGCGAGCGAACTTTTGTCGGTCTTAACACGACCACACAATCAACTGATGGACAATCCCATCCTTCTGTAAGAAGCATTGAATTGCATAGAACGTTGTATTTATCATTTTCAAAATCTTCTAAGATTTCAGCTCTGTCTTTTGATTCTCCATTCACTTCCGCAGCTCTGAACCCCTTCGAGTTCAAGATGTCTCTGAACTTCTTTGATGTATTCACTAATGGAAGGAACACGACTGTTTTTCTTATCCTTGCAATGTTCCATCATTTCTGTTGCAATCTGTTCCAAGTACGGGTCCAACGCATTCCCAACATCACTCGCCTTGAAGTCACCTTGAGACATAGAGACACTTGAAAGGTCAAGATTCAATGGGATTGTGAGTGCTTTGATTGGACTCAAATATCCTTCCTTGATGGCTTTCGGCAGAGTGTATTCGTAGGCTAGCGAGTCAAAATATGTCCCTAGATTACGCATATCTCCTCTGTCAGGCGTTGCGGTTACTCCGAGCACGTTCGCACTATCGAAATGCGATAGTACTCGTTGATAACCATCAGAGATACAATGATGAGCCTCATCCACCACAATCGAATCGAAGTGGTCTTTCTCGAATCTTGCGAGTCGTTTTGGTTGTTGCAAAGTTTGTACGGATCCAACGACCACACGATTCCATGAACCAAGGCTTGTGGAACTTGCTTTCTCTAGCGATGTTTGAAGTCCTGTAGCTTGAAGCAGCTTGTCACTTGCTTGGTCTAGCAATTCAGAGCGGTGAGCGAGGACGAGAACTCTCTCGCCCATTCTCACTCTATCTTCGATTACTTTTGCGAATACAATCGTCTTTCCACATCCTGTCGGAAGGACTAGAAGAGTCTTCTTACGACCTTCTGCCCATTCCTGTTGAATGGACTCACGAGCCTCTTCTTGATACTTTCGTAATTCCATTCAATGTCCCTCCTTTTAGAATGCACCCCAAGATGGTTGTTGTTGTTGAGCTGATTGTTGTTGATATTGTTGTTGTACTTGTTGAGGTTGTTGGAATTGTTGTGTTGGTTGTTGTGAACGATTTAAGACTTGATTTGGGTTCACATCTTCGGGATATAGCATCGCTTTTGACTTCGTTGTATTCATTGTCGTTATATTTACGCATCCCAACCTTGCACACGCCACGAGCCCCGATGATTGTGTTCCAATTCATTTTTAATGGCTCGCCTTTGCGTTTTTGTCCAATGGATCCGAAGAATGATGACAAAATTCCTTCAGTACTTGAGTGTAAGAATAGATTGTGTTTCAATTCCACTTCCCCTTGTTCTGTTACAATTTCGATACTTACGACGGCTTTTGGACACGCTGGGAGTTTCCCGGGATTGTGTGGATTTGGTGTATGTCTTTGTCGTTCAAAGCCCTTGACTGTGAACTCGTAGAGCCCCACAGGAAGCAAGATGAATGTTGAGTCTTGTTGGATAGTGTCGTCCCATCCAAATTCACGTTCGAAATTATTGTTGTATTGTTCTGTCATTTTTATTTACCTCTTTCTTTTTATTTATTGGTTCATACTTTCAATTGATTTCAAGACATCAGCCCAATTCGCTACCATGAACGCCCAATATTCTTGTGGGAAGTTCGCAATTGGTGTGTCTTGTGGGAAGTGCCCTTCATGAAGGCTACATCTTGAAGCATCTTCGGAGTGACTGAAGATTGAAGCATTAAATCTTTCAGACTGTTTGGAATAGAGTCCGGTATATTGATTGGTTCTTTAAGAGGGAACGGATCTCCTTGAGTTTCTGCTCCACTCGTTCCTGTTGGGATAACTTCATCGACTGAGGGCACTTGCTCAACAACTTGTGGCTCGCTTACTACTTTTCCAATGCCCACGTTTTTGAGGAGTTGCCGTCTCAACATCCTTAGATTTACTTGATTCAAAAAAATATGAGCGATAGCAGCGTATTCCATTGGAAGTTCATCTGGAAGCCCATGACGATTCTTCGCATCCCACGCTGGATGATGTGTCGTGTACATGACACGTTGTCCACCTTTCGCTTTTTTCTTCTTAGATTCTGATGTCATCACCATTGTTTTGTAATTACAGAATAGAAGTAGGTCGCACCATTCTTTTACAACTGGAGCGGTTTGCGAGCTCGTCTTCTTACCTAGCTTTAATTCGTAGCGGTCATAAGCTCCCTCTTCATCGGGTTGTTCGAACTTGCGAAGTTGCGAGTGTGCTGTCAAAACCACGTTGATTCCAATGTCCACTAATTCTTGAAGCTTGTTTAATAATCTCCCAAATTCTTCTCGAACATACGTGTATCCATTTCCGTATCCGAAGTCTTCGATACCTCTCTTACCGTGTTGAGCACATACACTCTCAATTGCTAGGGATTCAGCCCAATCGATTGTGTCGATGACTAATGTTTTGAACTTGTCGGGGTTTGCCTTCACGAATGCAATTTGATTCATGAGCATCGTCCACGATGTTGGCTTGTCCATACGTTTGACATCCATGTTCGATGTCGAGCCTTCTGTGTCGATGAATAGTGGTTTTGGGAATTGTGATGCGAGTGTTGACTTTCCGATGCCCTCAGTCCCATAAATCACGACACGTTGGGCTCTTGCTTGTATACCTGATGTAATATTCATTGTTTACTCCTTTCTATTTTTAAAACGTCCATTTATCCGTTGGTTCTGTATCTTGGAATGGCGTTACTGTATCAGAAACTACATAGCCATCCTCGATGATGATTTGGCATTCCTCTCCACTTGACACTCGAGTCGCAATGGCTTGGAGTCCTTCTGATTCTAACCACTTGCCAAATTCGGTCAATGTTGGAATGTCCATTTGTTCGAGCTTGTCCAAGAGTACGAATCCACATTCTGGCTTCAACTTGCGAACGATAGCGGTCGATACTCTCAATTGTTGAGAGCCACTCATGTTGTCCCATTTTTGCCCTTCGAAGACCAATTCACCATCTTCAACCGAAAGTCCCGGCAACGGTAAGTCCGCACTATCGAGTAAGCTTGTGCGTTCGTCTCGAACATCTTGGATTTCTTTTTGTCAATTTGTCGTATTGAGATCCGTATTGTTTCGCATCTTCTTCGGCTTTCTCTTTGTCGAGGTTCGCTCGAACCTTACGATTGATTTCTTCAATATTTGCGATTGAGTTTTCAATCTCTTCAGTAGACTCATCCTCTAAATCTTCAACGGACTTGTTTGCTTCGATGTAGTCGCCCATGAGTTTATCGTGAATGGCTTCTTCTTTAGTAAGTTCCTCTTCAAGCATTTTCTTTCGTGATTCAGAAAGATGAAGCTCATTGACAATATTTTCTCGATTTTTGGCGTTTACGAGCGTTTTCACCATTTCGTGCAAGAATCTCTTGTTGCTCATGAATCAAGTCTGAGATGCTCACTAATTCATTCGGAGCATCTGGATATTGAGGTTGTTCATCAGCGAATTTCTTTTTCGATCCGCAATCTGTCCAATTGCTCTTCGTTCGCTGTATAGCTTTTCTTCTTTTCTATCGAGCTCCCACAACTTCTCACCGACCCCGATGATTTGAAGAAGCGTGTTCGCCTTGTCCTTCGAACTTGATTCGATGAATTTAGGGAGGTTCAAAGCGAGCTCTTCCACAAATGAATCGAGAAGTTGTTGACCTGCTTTTTGTCCGCTTGGATCCGTAACTTTCAAATCTGAATTCTTGCCCTTGCGTTCCACAATTAGTCCATTTGATAATTCTACTCGTAGCGTTGGAGGATTCATGGAACCGTCACGAGTCGCTTTGCTTGGCTTGTACTTGTTGCCGCCCAATGCCCAAGCAATGGCATCGAGGACACTTGTTTTTCCTTGGTTGTTGTTGCCACCGAGAATTGTGAGTCCGTTTGATGTAGGCTCGATTGTGACCGCCTTGACACGCTTCACATTCTCGATTTCTAGTTTGTTGATTTTTACTGTCATTAGTCGATAACCTCCCAATTTTTCACCCTGTCAATAAAATCTTGGATATTTCTTTTTCCTGTGATAAAAAAAGAACATTTTTCAATCATTTTAGCTATCGCCATCAATGTATACTCAACTTCAAACTTTTCTTCATCTTCATATTTAAGTGTTTCATTTAACACTTTTTAAAATGTATTCTCTTTCTTTATTTGTTACTTTATGATTCATTCGTTTGATTTCTCCTTATTTTATTTTTATAATGTAGTTGGTTATTTTTTGAAAGTCGATGATTATTTCATTGGCTTTTTCTTGTTATATTCATCAATATCTTCTTGCATACTATCTCTTAATTGTTTGAGTGTTTCTTTATCAAATTCCATTCCAATAAGTTTTTCCCATCTTGAAACTATTTACTAAACCGTTTAGTACCTTGATACATTCGTCAAAATTTAGTTCGCTTGAATACAAGGCATCTAACACTTTTTTAGCTGTAACACACTTTTTCAAAAAAACTTCTTCATTCAATTCAACGTTAAACATTATTTATTTTCCCCTTTCAAACTCTTTTTCGTAGCTATCTAGTTCTTTTTCAAAAAGTACTTTCAAAGTTTTGAAAATTTCTTTAGTATTAACATCCTTTTGGTTATCCCTAATTGCTCCAGTAATTGCTTCTAGAGCTCCTAAGCAGTCTTCCAAACTCGCATCACTGTTATATAAGATGTCTAAAACAGGGATAAGAACTTTCACCATATCTTTTATTTCTTCCATCGTTATTTTTTTCCCCTTTCACTTTCCAAGTATCCTGAAAAATCAGGCTCGATATATTTATCTTTTCTCATTAGGTCTACTTTGTTTGTGTGCTGATGGTTCGCTTCTCCTGTATACAGCAAAACCGTTATTGCCATTGATAAGATTGCGATGATACCAACACCCAAAATTCCTAAACCTTTGAAATACCAAGCTAAGAACTTTTTTGAGTGGTACTGTGTTCTTTAATCTTTTTTTCAGTTCTCACGCCAATCTCCTTTCAAATTCTTTTCGACTCATCTTAGTTCCGTATCGATTCGCCCAATTGATTCCTTCAAGCTCGAGGAATCTTTCGAACAATTCGATGTTGATGTTTACATCGTTTCGTGAGATCGCACATAAGCATCAGCATATTCGCTGTTCTTGATTCGGTTCACGATTGTCTTCCACTTGGATTCCGTATTGTATCTTGGATACATTTCTTGGAATTCTTTTTCGAAATAATCTTTTTGCTCATGTTCCCTCCTTTATCTCAATCTGAGATATTTCTAGTTAAAAATATCTTCTACACTTTTACCTAATTCACGAGCTATGATGTCCATTTCATAATCTTTAAACGGATACTCTCCTGCCTCCTTCTTCTCATATTGTCTTCGGTCTAAACCGATTAGATTCGCCATATAACCGGTCGTAAGTTCTCGTCCTAATCGTTCTCGTCTTAGCTCTAATTTTTGGTTTTAAGTGTTTCTTTTGCAATCTTTTTGTCGGTCATCCACTCACCTCCTCTCATGTATTTTAGGTCTTAAATCAACCTCGTGAAACCAATATATCTCAAGCTGAGATATTTGTCAACACTTTTATCTCTTTTTGAGATATGCTTTTTATCTCATGCTTTTATAATGTTATCAAATCAACAAAAATGAGGTTTTACCTTATGAACATTTTAGGTGAATCAATTAAAAAAATTGAGATTAAATCATAAAATGACACAATCCGAACTCGGGAAGTTAACTGGTTTTAAACAAAATACAATTTCTCAACATGAAAAAGGAAAAAGAGATATTGATGAAGGAGATATATTGAAATATTGTCGTGCTCTTGGAATAAGCCCACAAGATTTATTTGATATGAGTAGCAATAAACAGAACTTCCAAAGAGTTATCGATAATATACAACAAACTAGAATCCAAGAGACAAAATAAAGTATACGACTTCGCTTCACGTCAATTAGACGAACAAAATGGAATCCAAGAAGATAAAGTGGTTTACCTTGTCCGTGGTCGTCAATCTGCTGCCGGATCCATGATTCATGTGGATGATGTAGATGCTGAGATGGGTGTACTTCCCTCTTCAATCGTTCCAAATGGTGCGAATGAGCTGAGTTCAAATCACTGGTGATTCGATGGAACCAATCATCAAGAAAGGCTCTGAAGTATATCTAAGATATCAACCAACTGTCGAAGATGGTGAGATTGCTATTGTTAGAATCGAAGATGATGGAGTTACATGTAAGTATTTATATCGTGATGGAAAGAATATTATTCTCAAATCTGAGAATCCAGAGTATGAGGATATAGTTGTGGATGCTGAGAAAGTATCCGTTATTGGTAAGGTTCTATTATAGGAGGGTAAAAAAATGTCAAAAATCACAAAAGTTGGAAATATTACTATCGATGAAGAAAACAAAGAATTCAAGATTGATAGTTTTTGTATCTAAAGATAGAAGCATGATGTCAAAAGCAGCTTTAACTCTAATGACTGGAGGATTGTTCATGATGATTCCGAAAAGGAGGAAAAAGCTCAACAGGATGGAAGTCATTTGATGATTTGATTAGTTATGAGCTTATCCAAAATGATGATGTTGTTGTAACTGGGGGCGTTGGGAAAGCTATCGTCGGAGGTTCTGTAATGTCCGTCATTGGTGGTGGACTGTGGGGAATAGCTGGTGCCCTAGTAGGAGGAATGACAAGTAAAAAGAACGAGCTCGAAAAATCCATAGTTTAGATATTAGAGTGACTGTTAATGATTTCAAAAATCCATGCTTCTTTATCCACTTATTGAAGAAACCTGTCAAGAGTGATTCAAAAGAATATTTAAAAAAATTGTTGAAGAAGCACAAAGAATAATGAGTACACTAGATTTAATTACGCATCATAAAGGGTGATTGAATATGTATATAGAAGAACGACATGGGAAGGATGGCATCAAGTATCGCTATTGTGAGAAATTCTATGACCCAAGATTCGATAAATGGCGTCGCAAATCAGTCACGTTCAGTAATAAAAACTCGTGAGACTAGGAAGAGAGCTCAAGAGATACTTGCGAATGCCATTCAAAAAGAACTTGGGAATGTGGTGATGGATAGTCGAACGATTCATTCGGTCATAGAGGAATACAAGAAAATATATAAGAAAAACGTGAAGCGAACCACGTTCTTGTCCGTAGAGACACAATACGAAGAATTTGAAGAATTCATTGATTCAAAGAGAATTATCACTACAATCACAACTCAAGACTTGAATCGATTCTTTGATTTTCTTCTATACCAAAAGAATCTAGCAAATCAAACAACATCGACTTATAAGTCACGTTTGAATAAGTTGTTCCAATACGCTGTCAAAAAAATGGATACATCGAGACGAATCAATCGAATCTTGCATCATCGAATATAAAGTTCGAACAGAATCTAAGAAAAACCCCAACAAGTTCTTGGAGGATGACGAATACAATCGTTTGATTGAATATACTGCAAAAAATCAATCTAAGATATGCGATGTTTTTCGAATGGATGTACATGACAGGAATGCGAGCTGGTGAAGCTCTCGCCCTTACATGGGACAAGATTGACTTGGATTCAAATCCACCAATCGCACACGTATCTTCAACGCTAGAATATCATAAGTTGAAAATAAAGGATGTTTATGCGAGCACTTCCCCAAAAACGACCGCATCGATTCGTTCTGTCTCGCTACCAAATAGATGCATCGAGATTCTTGCTAAAATTGAAGAAATAGAAGGCTCGAATCGAGGATTCATCTTCACGACATCCAAACACACCCCACTATCAATCACAGCTGTAAATGCGTTTCTACGGACACATAGAGAACGCATGGGAATCGACAAGAACATATCAACTCACATATTCAGACACGCATATCTCGAAGCTTGCTGAGATGGGATTGCCACTCTATTCAATTCAAGCTCGAGTTGGACATGAGAATAGTCAAGTGACTGAATCAATCTACTTGCATATCACTAAGAAGATGAAAGACGAAGTATATAATGCAATCCAATTTATGTGAAAAGCTTGCCCCCTATTTGCCCCCTAGAGCATTTTTCTCCCCAAGTATCAAACCACAGAAAAAAATAGACAAAAAGAAAAAAAGCCTTGATATATCAAGGCTTTTCGTGT
>BNJV01002191.1_pt1 | contig 35943 bp, 34 predicted proteins | sample 8540591 | NCBI WGS metagenome assembly BNJV01 (sample SAMD00202457, study PRJDB9452) | human saliva metagenome | host: Homo sapiens
TATATATGATTTCCTATAATCATTCTGTGTTATTTACGATTATTTAACCAATCATCCTCTTCTTATCCTCTCCAATCATAATAAATCGTGCCTTTTTTATCATCATAATGGTAAAAAAATACTCTTGTTATATTTTTCATCAAAAAAAATGAGAGAAATCAGGTTAAGCTATCAATATAGTTCTAGCAGATATTAGGATATAAATTTCTCAATATATGATAATTCTTGCTTACATTTTGTAAGGATATTTATAGAATAATGGGACTGTTTCCATAAAGGAGATACAGTCCCATTTAAAAGTCAGTCTATAAGGGGTAAAGATTTAATCTTCCCAGAGACTATTTGAATATTGTTCTTCGAATAAGTTTTTCTTACTACCAGCCTCACCAGGTCCACCAGTGCTAATATCCGATTGATTTCTTTCATTTTGACTACCTGAAGATCCAATGCTTGCTTGGTCATCTGTTTTGCTTTGGCAAATAAAACTCTCTGAAATGATAGCGTTAATAACTATCATAGGTCTTATATAATTTGATTTCATTGCGGTTATTTTTAGCGAACAATATATTTCTTACCATTACTGATATATACACCTTTGGGCAAAGTTTTTAGGTTAAGTGTGCCCTGTTGGATTTCCTGACCCATTATAGTGTATATTTTATCCTCCTGTGTATGGGGTAATGCGATAGTAGGAAGTGTGCCTATTGCGGTTGTTTCCCCATCAAAATTTTTCCAAATAATAGCTGATGGCAGGCTTAGCATTTGCGCCATTATCTTTATTCATTAGAACACAAGCCGTATAGGGTGTCCATGTCCCACTATTAGGGGCAATCCACTTGTAAAATCCATTCTTATAGGTTGTTTCATCATCACCAGAATAATAGTAATAAGAATACTGTTGTAGAGTCTTGGTGTTGTCATAATTACCTATAAAGGTATATGTAACTCCATTAGCTTCCTTTACAACCTTTTGACTTTCCAGACTCTCCAATTTCTCTTCCTGTTTTTGTTATGCCAACAATCGTTGTTTTTAACACCTGTAGTCGTTCCTTTGTGCAGGGATGGATGAATCATGTATGGATGATGTGCTTTTGTCTCTGTGACGGGTTGTTTGAATTTTAATGTTATTATTTTGTCATGATTAGTTTTCTCTTCGACGTCTACACCAGAAAACTCTACAACTTCAACCTTTGAACCATATGCACTCTTTAATTGTTGTGCTGTCATGTCAAAGGGTAGGCACATCGTGTACCATTTACCATCTACTCGCTTGGTATCCTCCCAAGTCTCTTCCGGTTTGAGCTTCCCTGTAAGTGCAAAATTCTTCCAACCGGCATAGGCACCACTTGTCATAGTGAATTTACCATCTTCTACAGTAGGCCAGCAACCACCATTCTCTGCAACAACATTTTGTGTTGAACCTCCTATTGAACGTGAATTCTCATTGACATAGTTCTCGTATGCAGCTTCAGGATAATGTAGCATTGTGAAAAGCTTACCAGTCTCTTGATTTGTATAGAACTCTCGTTTTACAGGAGTGATATTGCCAGGATTGTCATATTTGAAATTACTTACAGTATAGGGACCAAAAGCTTGGTTTTCAGCTTTTGTGTTTGTTCCTAATACATATACATCTGTAAGTGCTTTGTTGTTTTGGAAAGCGAATTTCTCAATTTTTCTCGACACTTGCTGGAATTGTAATTGTCTTCAGTTTCTCGCACACGAAAGCATTTTTCTCAATTACTTTCAGCGTGTTAGGCAGGTGGATGGCTTCAATTGCTGCGCCATTGAATGCACCATTACGGATATATTCAACTCCTTCTGGTAACACAATATCCTTTAAGGCTGAGCATCCAAAGAATGCATTAGTACCAATTTCTTTCCATCCTGTGCCAAAGTCAACAGATGTGAGATTTGTACAACGCTCAAATGCGTATTGTAATAACTGACTATTCCCATTCTTATCAACCTCACCTAATTTGATGGTCTTGAGGGATTCCCCAAAGGCTTGTGCTCCTATTTTAACACTACGTGAATCATTATCAGGAATAATAACATGTTCTATTTTACATGATGCGGTCGTAAGGCAGGCTTGTGGTATGTTTGTTGTTGTACGTGGAAATGTGATAGTTTTCAAGTTATCCATAAACTTCAGATTGACCAAATCGTTATCATTCGTGAAGTTTGCGAACTCAAGGTCAAGCGTGTTTAGGTTAGGAAAGTTGTTCTCTCCCTCTGCCATACCACAGATACGCTTTAAGTCATCACTACTCATCGTTACCCCTGGCTTAGTTACAATCTTCAACTTAGTTTTTATTCAGGTATGGCGTAATAAAAGCGGACGCTTGGTAAGTCGCATAAGCTGTGTTCGTAAACTCATTTGCAATGTCATTTGAAGCTTCAAGAGTAAAGATAACTGTACCATTACTGTCTTCTGTTATGGCTAATTTTGCCCATGTAGATTGCAATGAAGCAATACATAGGAGTGTCATTAAAAAAATAGTTTTTTTCATTTGTTTGAATGAATTATTACTTATATACTTTCTTATTATAATTTTTTTGTGGTTTAATTTTTCTAACATAAAAATATCGTATTCTTTATTTCTTAGAAACAGAAATCCTTTCTATTACAGCTAATTGTGTATCTAATTTTTGTTCTTAAGTGACAAAGATAAACATAAAATTAAGTAAAAAGCTCTCCTCTTTCTTTTTTTAATATAATTTATTATCTCTCTATATAATTTAGGAAAAAAATATTAAATTTATAATTATTCTACGATAATTTTTTTCGTCTTTAAAATTTGTCATTCTAAAGCTGATATAAGCATTATAATGAAAAACAGGGCAAAAAGTGAGCTTTTTAGTGCAATAAGGATAAGTTTTTTTAGTGCAAGGAATGGTTTTTAGCACAAAAAGTACTGGTTTGAGTGCTAAATAATATAAGGTTTTGAGAGGGAGGATTATAGTTTTGGAATCGAATATATTTGTTTTTCAAAGGAAGGGAATCCGAGATCTCTATTAGGAGGATATTGCAAAATCGCATAAAAAGAGAGGGCATGTTTTGTTATTGCTTTTATAATGTGAATGTTTTGGTAAGTGTTTTTTACACAGTTTTTGCACCCTAACAGAAGGGGTTAATGTGAGGTTATAAAGCCCTCGCCAGGGGTAATTTTTCCCTCTCTTAGAGGCTATAATCTTCAAAAAAGCCCGATTTCATCGATGGAATGAGTGACGAGTAGGCTTTTCTGTGGATTCTTTGTACCTTTAGGTACTCTGTGTAATCTCCTGGCAATAAACGTCTGTGCACTCTGTGTTTAAGATTTCTACACCGAAGTGCAGGAACTTATTTTTGACACAGAATACACGGATGGCACAAAAGCCGAAGGCACACAGAGCTCCTTGCGGAACATGGGAATCCACAGAAGCTGACGCCCATGTGGGAGGCTAATCTGTGGATTCTTTGTACCTTTAGGTACTCTGTGTAATCTCCTGGCAATAAACGTCTGTGCACTCTGTGTTTAAGATTTCTACACCGAAGTGCAGGAACTTATTTTTGACACAGAATACACGGATGGCACAAAAGCCGAAGGCACACAGAGTTCCTTGCGGAACATGGGAATCCACAGAAGCTGACGCCCGTGTGGGGGCTCCCCCCCCCCCTCCTCTCTGAGGGCGGGGCTAAAACTTGTTACACGTTACGCGTTACACGTTACATTTTATACCTCACACGTTAATAAGGGGATAAAAATTTGTAGAATTTAAGGGCAAAAAAAGGCATAATAAGACAAATAGTAGCAAAATGTAGATTTTTTTAAGGTAAATAAATTATAAATTAAAATATAAATAAAATTATTATTATATATAATATATATTATATATAATAATAAACTTTCTCTCCCTGCCCCCTGCATATTACCATCAGTAAAAAAATGTAACGTGTAACGCGTAACGGTGTAACATGGAAAGCCTCCCCAAGAAGCCTCCCCGACCCCTCTAAAGGAGGGGAGACAAGTTTGGAAGTATTTTTTTGCAGAAATTATCTGAGAAAGTGTCAAGAGTCCTTATCCTCTCGTGCGCATAGGTACTCCCCTCCCTTCGGAGGGGCTTGGGGAGGCTTTTTTTCACTCGTAAATGCGAAAACGGCATTTGCGTATTATACTGATTATTAGTTAGTTATCAGTGTTTGTGTCATTTTGTTGAGCACTAACACCTCCTCGTTACCCTCATTTTCTTGCTTTCTTCTTCGATTCTTCGTATCTTTGCATTGATGATTAAAAACCATTGACCTGTAAACTTGTTAAACGAAAAAAATCCAGCGTTATGATTACTAAGATAATCCAAAAATTAAAATTCCAAAATCAATATAATGATTCCCTCGAGTTTGCGAATTTGCTAGTCGACGAATTGTTCGTAAAGGTGCTCTGTGCTTTCTCTTGCCTCTTGCGATACTTCGTGTATAAAGGCGAACTTTTTAACGCAGGATTAAAGAAATCTGCATTGAAGTGCTGGAATCCGTTTCGACGAAATGTGCTGAACGAACAGAGTTGTCCCGAACCATTTAAACCCTTTTTAATAAAGTTCCATTCATTTTTTTTAAAATCTGCGCCATGAAGTCAAAAAAGTAAAAAAGCCGAATCTTTCTAGAACTTTTCCTTACTTTTGCAGGCGTTTGGAGATCCCTGTATGGCATTGCTTAATAGCGTTCTCCTGAATAACAAAACAAACACCTATAAACATTTATTCAATGAAAACAAAAGCTATTTTATTGGGACTTACATTGGCTCTTATCCCTGGTCTGAATAGAGCTGAAAACGGCATTAAGATGGTTGTTGGTACTTATACTGACGCAGGAAGTAAGGGTTTATATTCCTTCTCTTTTGATGATTCTAATGGCTCTGCAAAGGAACTCAGCTCGTTAAAAGTCGACAATCCTTCTTATTTCACCTTTAGCAAGAATGGGCGTTTTATTTATGCTGTAAGCGAGAAAAACAATGCCACAGCAGCACTTAATGCCATCAGCTTTGACCCTCTAAAGGGCGATTTCGGATTGATGAATTCTCAACTGACGCATGGTGCAGATCCGTGTTATGTTGATACGGACGGAAAGATTGCGCTCACGGCTAATTATTCGAGTGGTACGATTTCTGTATTTCCTATCCTAAAAAACGGCACGTTGGATAAGTCACTTCTTATGGTAAGTAGTAAGAAAGGCGGACCTAACAAGATGCGTCAGAATACGCCTCATGCCCATTGTGCTATCTTTGCCCCTGATGGTTATATTCTTTCAACAGACTTTAGTGGGGATCGGATTCTTAGCTTCTATTATGATAAGGATAAGAAAAAAACTTGAAGATCACGGCATAGCCGCCCATCTGAAAGCAGGTTCTGGTCCTCGTCATATCACCTTCTCTCCCAATGGTAAATATGCTTATCTTATGAGCGAATTGTCAGGGAAAGTGACGGTGTTCACTTATGAAGAAGGAAAGTTGAAGGAAATCCAAACGCTAGTGGCTGATGATGCACGTGCGCAAGGAGGTGCAGATATTCATGTCAGCCCTGATGGTAAATTTGTTTATGCTAGTACACGCCTAAAAGGGGATGGAATCACGATCTTCCGTGTGAATGGCAAATGGAACGCTAACGCGAGTAGGCAAACAATCAACAGGCAAACATCCCCGTAATTTTGCCATCACGCCCAATGGTAAATTCCTCCTTGTGGCTTGTCGTGATGCTAATAAAATTCAAGTTTTTTCACGAGACAAGGAAACGGGTATGCTCAAGAATACGAACCAGGATATCCATCTGAGTCATCCTGTTTGTGTAAGATTCTATAATTAAAATTTTACTAACATTTCCCTGAGCTCGGGGAGGAAGTATTAGTTATTATATTCAAGGTAGAGGCAAGGCGAACTCGTCTGTCCCTACCTTCTTTCTTTTTTTATTGTCCTTATCTTCTTTCTTGTTATTGTCAATACTTCAAACAATCCTTTCCCTTTCTTCTCAACCTTCAATCTAAGTCCAAACGCTCAAAGCCCCACAAATTTCAGCAATATAACCTCGTATCAAAGTATAGACAAATATTTACATTTTAAGTCTTATTTACTTATAACGAATCAAGAGGAATGATATTCATTATAGTTAAAAATATTAAAATTGTTCTCATTAACACATTGTTATTGTGCGATTTATAGTTAACTTTGCATCCGTTTTTGGAAGACTATTTTTTTCAAGAGTGTAAAACCACTATTGTTTTATTCACGACAATTAACTTCGATAATTTTTAGATTGTATAACAAATTATAAACCATAATTTTTGGAGTTCAACGCCCCAGTAATATTAAGGTGAGGAAACCCGTTTAGTGATTATTTTTGATATGAAGAAGAAAGATTATGTAAAGCCCTAACGCACAGGTGTTGAGCCTTTACACAGATGAGTTTATGGAGGGTGGATTCCATGCACACAGTGGTATACATGGTACTATTGAGTCAGGTGAAGATGCAGATGACCCAGAAGAGTCTAACCCAACAGCTTTCTAAAATTAAAAAGACGATTAACGTAATGGGATCAAAGAAATCCCAAGACATAATTAAGTTTAAAAGACAGATGAAGAAATTACTTTATTCGTGCATCGCTTTCTGTACATTGGTTTTTGCGAGTTGTGCAGACAAGGATGTATCAGAGACAAATGCGACTAATAATGATGGACCTGGTGTAAAGGTTTCTATGGCGATGGAAGGTGAAATGCAGAGTGATGCAGTAGTACACCCCACTAGTCGTGCTATTGGTTATGAAGTAAAGGACGATAATGGTTTCCCAACTGCTAAAGGTCTTTACGATGGTGTTGGAGCAAGTGCGCACGAGCTTACCACAGGCACGAAGGTTCCTGTTATACTTATATTCAAAAGTGACAACGCAAGCCAGCCTGTAACAAAGGTGAAGACTCAGTGGACTTACACACAGGGTGGTAAGTTGACATTGGAGCCAAGCGAGACTTTCGAGATGAAAAAGTGGTACTAACCTTAGCCAAGGCACATGGTATGTATGTGGTATCTTAGGTGGAGAGTTGGACAACACAAATAGTAATGTTAAGTTCGATGGCTTCGTTGGAGATTATACACCTACAACAAGTGGAAGCAAGACAACCTTTGGCGCAGAAATCCCTTACGTCTTCGGTTGGCGTAAGTTGGAAACTAACCAAGCAAAGAAAACGATTAAGGCAAATGTTCCTGTTCGTTTCAAGCAATTTGGTTCTATCGTACGCTTGAAGGTGACTAACAATACTGGTTTCGGCTTTAAGTATGATGGTGTCCGTATCATCACAAGTAATATTCTCGTTGGTCAGTTCGACCTAAGCTCATTTGATAATGCGTCTAACCTCGGTGATACACAAGATGGCGTTCTCAATGATGCGACTTCAAATGATTATAAAAAAGTCTTCAAGGCATTTAATTTCACTCAGCGTGCTATTACTGATGCTAAGATAATAAGCTTGGCTTCAACAAATAAATTCAGCATACACAATGACCTTAGCTATTACGATTATAAGTTTAATGACTTCGTATCGCTTGCAAATGGTGGTTCTGACAAAGGTTATGTATATGTTTGGATGGCTCCTAAACAACAGACAATAAATATATACGGCTCTCAAGAAGGAGTTGGTAGTCCTGTTGAGACAAAACAAATCTCTAAGACACAGTTCATGTTGATGGCAATACCAACAGAGACAAGTGCAGGAAACAAGGTTGTACCAACATCTATCAATATGATACCTGCTTATGGTACACGTGCTGACTATGTGTCTGGTAGAAACTATCCAGCTAAGGGTAGTGTTGTATATAACTTCCCTCCATTGAGCTATATTGCAAAGCACGATAACTTTGGTACTGATGCTGAACTGTCGGTTGATAACGATTATAATGTGGCTAATACAAAACGCTATACTTACCAAGAATACGTTGTAAACACAGAGAAGATAAGTGATAAACTGGCTTCTATACCATCTGGATATATGTTTGCAGGTAATGAATACTGGCGTAGTATCATTGCACAATACTATGGTTTTGCAGGCTTCCGTAATGCTGGCACAAGCTATAAGTATTCTGTCGGTATTGTTTCTCCTGCCAAATTACCAGGTTGGAGTACCACTAAACTCGTATTCCATTCCTATTCTAAGGGTGTGAAGGATAGTAACGGCAAACTTATTGCCTATATGATTGGTATGTCGAAAAACCTGATTACATTAGCAATAGCGGAGAAGGACAGCTTTATATGGGGCATGTAACAACTCCTACAACGCAAGTTAGCGCAGGACTTGACGGCAATCCAACATGGATAGACAATAATAACTATCGCTATACCATACGTTATGAAGATGTGAATGGGTCAGCTGTACTCACTCAACGTTACCTTGGTCCACGCTTTGTACTTGATATGGATGATATCGATACGGAAGATTTCTGGGCTGACCCAAGTAATGGCACCACCTATCCAGCCGATACTAAGCGTATATTCCCATACGCAGGAGTGAATAGTTCTGTACGAGCTAATGGGCAAACAATATGGTTCTATGATACGAATACGGTCGGAAAGATGACACAATATTGGACTCCTGATAATACAACAAGCACTGGAAGATATACTCCACAGAACTCTGATGGCACAGGAGCAATGCTTGGATTGCATGGCGTTCTACCTAAACAAGCAGTTGCTTTCATAGGCTCGCAGGGTGGAAACGAGACTAGTGGCTTCTTCCAGCACTATCTCTACGTGAATGTTCCAGTAAATGGAGATCATGATAATGCTGATCCAAGATACAAGAAAAACTTCATTATGAGTGCTCCTGTACGCTTGTGGAAGAAATCTCCATACGCTGACTAATACAGAAATATTATATGATAAAGGTATCGGCAATGTCCTTCAAAGGATGTTGTCGATATTTTTTGTGTGTAAGGCTATTTGTTTGAAGGACTGGTTTCTATGAAAGACGAATAAATGAATAACATTTGCGTATATAGAAGAAAGGGTGTATCTTTGTAAATTTTTTTGTACCTCTATAATATAATGTTTAAGATCTGAATTTATATGAGACAATACATTTGGATGATTCTTCTTGCCCTTCTTCTCACTAATTGCACAGATAATAATGGGAAGAAATATGTTATTGGTGTTTCACAATGTTCGGGAGATATATGGCGTAATAAGTTGAATAACGAACTAGTGATGAGCACTTATCAACATGATAATGTGAGTTTGAAGTTTGCATCAGCCAATGATAACGATCGCTTACAAACTAAGCAAATTAATCAATTTATCAATGAAGGTGTTGATCTCCTTATAGTCTCTCCTAATCAAGTACATACAATCTCTGCCGTTATTGATAAAGCATACGACAAAGGTATACCTGTTATTCTTTTCGATCGGAAGACAGATTCTAAGAAATATACAGCCTTTATAGGGGCGGATAACTATGAGGCTGGACACGAAATAGGCCATTTCATCGCTCAACAACTTGAGGGGAAAGGCAATATAGTAGAGATTTGTGGATTGAAGGCATCATCGCCCGCCATAGAACGTGATCGTGGTTTCATGGATGCACTAAAGGATTATTCTGGGGTAAAAGTGATTGCTCGTAAGCATGGAGATTGGGTAAAAGAAAGTGGTGTAATGGCTATGGACAGTGTACTCACACAAGCACAAGAGCCTATCCAATATGTCTTCGCACAAAATGATCGTATGGGCTTGGGAGCTTTGCAAGCCATTAGGAAACATGGAGCAAAGGGGATAAAGATTGTCGGAATAGATGCTCTTCCTGTTCCAGGAGGTGGTATGGAGAATGTGCGAGATGGTAATTTAGAAGCATCCTATATCTATCCTACGCGTGGTGATGCCGTTATGCAATTGGCATTGAATATCCTTGAGAAGAAGCCTTATAAGCGTGATAACTATCTAAAAGGTGCATTAGTGACAAAGGCAAATGCTAATGTTCTTCTTATGCAAAATGAAGAGATGATTAAGCAAACTGCTCGTCTCAATGCACTTCATGGGAAAGTGGATACTTATTTAGTGCAATATAATCATCAAAAGATGTATATTGTGCTTTTTAGTATAATTCTTCTCTTGTTGATAGGTATTATGGTTTATATCTATCGAACTATCCTTATGAAGCGAAGAATAGAGGAAGATGCAAACAAAGCAAAACTTCAGTTTTTTACAAATATAAGTCATGAATTGCGTACACCACTTACGTTGATAGCTGACCCTGTGAACTATATTATTCATGATGATAACCTTAATTTACAACAACGAAATATGCTTCAGATAGTACAACGTAATGTGCTTGTCTTGACACAATTGGTTAATGAAATTCTAGACTTTCGTAAAGTTCAAAATGGAAAGATGGAGCTTCGCCCTCTCTGACTTTAATCTTACAGAGAATATGAAGCAATGGATTAAACTATTCAATACATCTGCACAGAAAAAGCATATTATCATCAGTATGGATGCCTCTGAAAAAATAATGCTCAGAGCAGACCATGATAAGATAGAGCGTATCTGTTATAACCTTCTTAGTAATGCTTTGAAATATACATCGGAGGGTGGGAATATTCTTTTCAAAGCCATCGAAAAAGATGGACACGTCACCATTAGTGTGACAGACAATGGTTGTGGTATAGCCTCTGACGAACTAGCTTATATCTTTAACCGATTTTATCAAGCCAAAAATTCAGGTCGTGGGACGGGTATTGGGTTGGCTATTGTGAAAGCTTTCACAGAGTTACATCACGGAGAGGTGAGTGTCAAAAGTGAGATAGGAAAAGGTAGTACATTTACTATCAATATTCCTTGTTGGCAAGAGGGAAAAGTGACAGAACAATCAACCGATTCTATTGAACAGGTGGTTGACTACACCGAAACGCAAGAGATTCCTAATCAGGCACGACATATTGATGACCTTATTCAGCTTTATCAGACTGATAAACCAGAGGTGTTGATCATTGATGATAATAATGACATTCGTACTTACCTAAGAACTGTGCTGTCTGAGAGTTATAATGTGAGCGAAGCAAGTGATGGAAAGAGTGGGTTAGAATTGGCAAGAAGGATTGTTCCAGACATAATTCTGTCGGATATTATGATGCCCATAATGGATGGTTTGGAGTTTTGTCAAGAACTCAAGACAGACAAAGCCATCAGTCACATTCCCATCATTTTGCTTACGGCACGTAGTCTAGACGAACAACGTGCAGAAGGTTATGAACATGGGGCAGATGCCTATATAGCCAAACCTTTCTCTTTACGACTGCTTCTTTCACGCATTGAGAATCTTATAGAAAGTAGGAAGAAGCTAAGTCAAGTACTATCAAAAGGCGTTGAGGACGATCAAATCGGTAATTTATCGAATGAAACGGACAGGTCTTTCCTCAAACAATTACGAAAGATTATACAAGAGAACCTTGCAAATAGTGACTTAAGTGTAGAGCAGATTGGCGATGAAATCGGACTTTCTCGTGTACAGCTTTATCGGAAAGTAAAGGCTCTTACTGGTAATTCTCCTGTAGAAATCGTACGTAAAGCCCGTCTCACTCGTGCTCGCCATCTCCTTCAAACGACTGAACGTACGGTGTCTGAAATTGCTTATGCCGTAGGCTTCTACGCCCAGTTATTTCTCAAAGTGCTATAAAGACGAGTTTGGGGAGAGTCCCAAGAAGTGAGAAACGGAGGTATAATCCTCTCGAATGTTTCAATAGAATGAGCAATTTGTCTGATTTAAGATAATAGACAAATCGTTCATTTTTTTATTAATATCTTTTTTCATGTAACATTTATTATATTCAGAGAACGATTATTATATGGAAAGGATATTACCATTACTTATCTTTGTGCCACTAAACCAAAGATTTTAATTTAGTATTACTAACTATTAAAGGTTATGAAACAATTATTACGAGTGATCACGAGCCTATTACTTCTGATGTATTGTGCTGGGGCTATGGCGCAAACTTTAGATGTTAATGGTAAAGTGATTGACGAACAGGGAGAACCTGTTATCGGTGCATCGGTGGTACAGAAGGGCACATCAAATGGAACTGTCACCGACATTGATGGAAACTTCATGTTTAAAGCCCCTCAAGGTGCTACACTTATTGTCTCCTATGTGGGCTATAAGAACGTGGAAGTAAAAGCTGGCACTGGTTTAAAAGTGCAGTTACAAACAAATGCAAGTGAACTGAACGAGGTGGTTGTGACGGGTTATACCACCCAACGTAAAGCTGATCTTACAGGTGCTGTATCAGTAGTTAGTGTTGATGAACTAGCTAAACAGAACGAAACAACCCGATGAAGGCATTGCAAGGTAGAGTTCCGGGTATGAATATCTCTGCAGATGGTTCACCCTCTGGATCAGCCACAGTGCGTATTCGTGGTATTGGAACTCTGAACAACAATGACCCTCTTTATATCATTGATGGTGTACCGACAAAGGCTGGTATGCATGAGTTAAACGGTAGTGATATTGAGAGTATCCAAGTTTTGAAAGATGCTTCTTCTGCTTCTATCTATGGTAGTCGTGCGGCTAATGGCGTCATCATCATTACCACAAAGAAAGGTAAAGCAGGAAAAGTAAATGTAGATATTGATGCTTCTATTGCGGCATCAATGTATGCTCACAAGATGAATGTTCTTAATGCGAAGCAATACGGACAAGTAATGTGGCAAGCTTATGTTAACGATGGTATGGATCCAAATACTAACGGTTTAGGTTATCGTTATGACTGGGGATACAACGCACAGGGTAATCCTGTGTTGAATAACATTAGTATGCGTAAATACCTTGATGACGCAGGTACTACACCAGCTGATGATACAGACTGGTTTGATAAGACAACACGTACAGGTGTTGTTCAAAACTATAATGTAGCAGTTAGTAGTGGTTCAGATCGTCATTCTTCTTATTTTTCTTTAGGTTATTATAAAAACTTAGGTATCATTAAAACATCAGATTTTTGATCGTTATTCAGCTCGTATGAATACTGAATATAAGTTGATAAAAGATGTTTTAACTATTGGCGAACACTTCACCTTGAATCGTACATCGGAGGTACAAGCCCCTGGTGGGTTCCTTGAGAACGTTCTTCAATTCAATCCTTCTCTTCCTGTTTACACGGAGAAAGGAACTTACGCAGGTCCTGTTGGTGGTTATCCTGACCGTGAGAACCCTGTGGCTCGTTTGTATCGTAACAGTGATAATCGCTATATTTATTGGCGTACTTTCGGTGACGCTTACATTAACCTTCACCTTTTTAAAGGATTCAATCTCCGTTCAACTTTTGGTTTGGATTATGCCCAGAAACAACAGAGATTCTTCACTTATCCAATCACAGAAGGAAATGTCGCCAATTCTAAGAATGCCGTTGAGGCCAAACAGGAACACTGGACAAAGTGGATGTGGAATGCTATTGCGACTTACAATCTACAAGCTGGTTTACACCGTGTAGACGCTATGGCAGGTATTGAGTTGAATCGTGAAGATGATAACTATTTCTCTGGATATAAAGAAGACTTCCTTATTCTTAACCCTACATACATGTGGCCTGATGCTGGTACTGGTACTGCACAAGCCTATGGTGGTGGAGGTGGATACTCGTTAGTATCTTATTTTGGTAAACTGAATTATAATTATGCAGACAAGTATTTAGCCTCATTTACCCTTCGTTATGATGGATCATCACGATTTGGTAAGAACAATCGTTATGCGACATTCCCATCAATCTCTTTGGGCTGGCGTATCAATCAGGAGAAGTTCTTAAAGAGCGCACAATGGTTGAATGATTTAAAACTTCGAGCATCGTGGGGAGCAACTGGTAATCAAGAGATTTCTAACATTGCGCGTTATACCATATATGTTAGTAACTATGGAGTAAACGAAAATGGTGGTCAGAGTTATGGTACATCATACGATATAGCTGGAACCAATGGTGGTCGTCAATTGCCAAGTGGATTTAAACGTGACCAACTCGGTAACAATGATATCAAATGGGAAACAACTTATCAAGCTAACCTCGGTTTGGACTTCGCTATGTTCAACTCTACACTCTATGGAAGTTTTTGATTGGTATTATAAAAAGACTAAGGATATCCTTGTGCAGATGGCTGGTATTGCAGCTATGGGGGAAGGAAGCACGCAGTGGATTAATGCTGGTGCTATGGAGAATCGTGGTGTTGAACTCAACTTGGGTTATCGCAAGACAACTAATGGTGGTTTTCATTATGACATAGCAGGTAACTTTAGTACTTATCGTAATAAGATTACAGCTTTGCCAGCAACAGTTGCTGCCAATGGAACCTTTGGTGGTAATGGTGTGAAGAGTGTTATTGGTCATCCTATGGGTGCACAAGTTGGATATGTTGCAGATGGAATCTTCAAGAGTCAAGAGGAAATTGATAATCATGCAAAACAGGATGGTGCAACCCTTGGACGTATGCGTTGGAAGGACTTGGATGGCAATAACATTATTACAGAAGCAGACCAAGACTGGATTTATGACCCAACACCAGACTTCTCATATGGATTTAATGTGTATCTTGAATACAAAAACTTTGATTTCACAATGTTCTGGCAAGGCGTACAAGGCGTAGATATTATCTCTGACTTAAAGAAGCAGACTGATATTTGGGCTGGATTGAATATTGGTTTCCTAAACAAGGGACAACGTTTGTTAAATGCGTGGAGTACAACCAACCCAGATAGTAATATTCCAGCTCTCTCACTCTCCGATAATAATAATGAGAAGCGTGTTTCTACTTATTGGGTGGAGAATGGTTCATACTTAAAGTTACGTACTATTCAGTTAGGATATAATCTGCCAAAGAGTATGACGAATCGTCTTGCAATGCAGCGTTTACGTTTCTACCTCAGTGCGCAGAACTTATTAACTATACATAGTAAGAGTTTTACCGGTGTTGATCCAGAGAATCCAAACTATGGTTACCCAATTCCACTCAATATCACATTCGGTATAAACGTTACATTCTAACAATTATCATCTGACTATATAATATGAAAAAAATAATATATTCAGCACTTGTGCTCGCTACCCTTAGTATGACAAGTTGTTCAGACTTCTTGGATGAACATACTCCACAGGCAACACTAAGTGATGAGCAAGTAAAGGAGGCTAATCATGTTGATGAACTCGTAACATCAGCTTATGCCATATTTATTTCAGCAGAAGATATCAATTCTTCGTTTTCAATGTGGAATTATGATGTCCGCAGTGATGATGCCTATAAAGGCGGTAACGGAACAAGTGATGGAGATGTGTTCCATCAACTTGAAATAGAACAAGGAGTCTTGACCACGAACTGGAATATCAGCGATATGTGGCAGAGATTATACAATTGTATATCACGTGCCAATACGGCAATAGCTCTTCTTGAACAAGTCAATAGTACTGTCTACCCTCGAAAGGATGAACGTTTGGCTGAGATGAAGTTTCTACGTGCATATGGACACTTTTTGTTAAAGCGTTTGTATAAGAATATACCTTTTGTTGTAGACCCTAATCTTAAGTCAGAGCAATATAACATGCTTTCTAATCGTGAATATACGAATGATCAAGGTTGGCAAGTTATTATTGATGACTTGATGGAATCTTACAATAACCTTCCTGTTCATCAAGCAGACAAGGGACGACCAACAAAAGCATCAGCTGCAGCTTTCCTTACGAAGGTATATATGTATAAGGCTTATCATCAAGATAATGAGAACACGAATGAAGTTACAAGTATATCAAAAGACGATCTTTTGAAAGCTGTTCAGTTTAGTGATCCATCTATTTATGCTGCTGGAGGCTATGGCTTAGAGAGTGATTTCCATAATAATTTTAGACCAGAACCACAGTTCGAGAATGGAAAGGAAAGTCTTTGGGCAATGCAATATTCTATTAATGATGGAACTAAGAATGGTAATCTCAATTGGAGTTATGGACTAATTGTTCCAAATATTCCTGGTGTGACTGACGGAGGATGTGATTTTTATAAACCAAGTCAAAATCTTGTTAATGCTTATCGTACAGATGCTAATGGACATCCATATATCGGTACATTTAACAATCAAGACTATAATAAAGCAACAGATTATGCAGACCCACGCTTATTCCTTACCATTGGTATTCCTGGTTTACCTTATGAATTTAACTCTAAGTTCATGATGGATAGGACTGCTACATGGAGTAGAAGTAATGGATTGTATGGCTATTATGTAACTTTAAAGCAGAATGTAGACCCAGAAAGTCCTTATCTGAAGAAAGGTGCATGGTGGGGTACATCAGAGAATCGTATTGTCTTCCGTTATGCAGATGTCCTACTTGAACGTGCTGAGGCTTTGGTACAGTTAAACGATGGTCGTATTAACGAAGCAATCAATATCATCAATCAAATCCGTAATCGTGCTAAACAAAGTACAAGTGCTATCAGCAATTATCAGAGTGATTATGGTGTGAGAATGAATGTTATGCCATATACTGGAACCTACAGTCAGGTAGAGGCGCTTGATATTGTTAAAATGGAGCGTCGTATAGAGATGGGTATGGAATCTGAAAGATTCTTTGACCTTGTAAGATGGGGAGAGGCAGAACGCATACTCAACAAGTATTATGCAGAAGAGGCTAATGACTGTTCTATCTATAGTAGTGCTCACTTCACTAAAAATAAGAATGAGTACTTGCCTATTCCATATGCACAAATAGCTGCTTCAAACGGACATTATAAACAAAATATTGGTCAGTGGTAAAGTATGAAAACAAATATAACAACACTATTTATAGCGCTTATTGCTTTCTTTGCATTAGGTAGCTGCAGCGACGAGAATAATATTTCTGATCTGCAATTAAACGGATTATGTTCAGTCGATTCTATCGTTTTGGATAATTATAAAGGTGTCGTAGATCAGGCTTCACGTACAATCACTGTGCGTGTCCCTGAGACTTACGATGTCACAAACATGACTGTTAGCACACTTAAGGTAAGTGCTGGTGCCATCTGTAATTTCAAAGAGGGTGACAAACTTAATATGCTTACGGCTCAGGTGCTCAGTGTTAAGAATGGTGACGTCTTCCTTGATTGGACTATCAATGTGTTGAGAGATGAGGCAAAGATTACTTCTTTTAAGATTAATGGAACATATAATGGTGTTATTGATGAAGCGAATAAGACTATTTCTGTCTATGTGCCAAATACACTTGACCTCCATTCTCTAATCCCTACAATAGGTTTGAGTACAAATGCGACGGTTAGTCCATCTAATGGTATTGCAACAGACTTTTCTAATCCAGTTACATTCACTGTCACTAATAATACTGCTTCTGCAATCTATACAGTAAAAGTAACAGCTATTGGTAAGCCTACTGCAGTCTTTGTTAGCTTGCCTGCTTCGATGAATGAACTCAATTCAGAGGAATTAACTGCTTGTAAGTGGATGCTTCAGAATATTCCAAATTCATTATATGCATCATTTACTGATATTAAGAATGGCACAGTAGATCTTAGCGAGTGTAAAGTGATATGGTGGCATTATCATAAGGATGGAGGAGTAGATGGAAAAGAAGCTTTCGAAAGAAGTGCGCCTGAGGCTGTCAATGCAGCAGTTGCCTTTAAGAGACTATTATAATAATGGTGGTTCTTTCCTCTTCACTCGATATGCAACAAATATGCCAGCTGAGATTGGTGCAGTAGCAAACAATGCCGCTCCAAATAATTGTTGGGGGCAGAACGAAGCTGATGCTGAGAAAGTAAGTGGTCCTTGGAACTTCTTTATTCAAGGGCATACGAGTCATCCTCTTTTCCAAAATCTTATAATGAAGAGTGGTGAGCCTAACGCTATTTATACTTGTGATGCAAATTACCGTATCACCAATTCAACTGCTCAATGGCATATTGGTACTGATTGGGGTGGATATGATAACTTAAATAAATGGCGTACAGAGACTGGAGCACAAGATTTGGCTTATGGTGGTGATGGTGCTGTCGTTGCATGGGAATTCCCTGCAAACGGAACAAAGGGCAAGATTCTCTGTATTGGTTCTGGATGTTATGACTGGTACAGTGTAGATGATGTCCCAGCCTTTTTCCACAATAATATTGCCAAGATGACACAGAACGCATTCAACTATCTAATGAATCATTAAATAAAGTATAATTGATATGAGAACTATGATATATTCTCTCGCTCTCATCGCATCTTTATCAGTCTCACTAACGAGCTGTAGCGATGATAAGACCATGATTGAGGAAAAAGATTGGAATACAACAACTTATTTCAAGTCTACAGATGAAATGGGGCAAGCTACCTTTTATAAGCCAACTGTTGGATTTGTTGGAGACCCAATGCCTTTCTTTGATCCTAAAACAAAGAATTTAAAGTTATGTATTTACAGGACTTTCGTCCTAATCAGGCGGGTACTTATCATCCTATCTGGGCTGTAGAAACATCAGATGGAGCCAACTACCAATCACTTGGAGAGTTGATTCATTGTGGTGGTATCAATGAGCAGGATGCGGCACTGGGTACAGGTTCTACTGTTTATAATGATGCTGATGGGTTGTGTTATACCTTCTATACAGGTCATAGATATCAAACATCTTCTACCAATAATGGTGAGATGGTGATGATGGCAACATCATCCGACTTCAAAACATGGACTAAGAATCGTGTTTTCCGCTTGAAAGGTGATGATTACGGATATAGTAAAGATGATTTCCGTGATCCCTTTGTCTTCAAAGGTGACGATAATAAATGGCACATGCTTGTTTCTACTCTGAAGGGAAGTAAAGGTCATTTGGCTGAGTTTACATCAGATGATCTTAAGACGTGGACCCATGCTGGAACGTTTATGACCATGATGTGGGACCGATTCTATGAATGTCCTGATGTGTTTAAGATGGGTGATTGGTGGTATCTTGTTTATAGTGAAAAGCATTCAGCTATCCGTCGTGTGCAGTATTTCAAAGGTAAGACTCTTAATGAACTCAAGGCTTGTACACAGAATGATGCTGGTTTATGGCCTGATGGACATGAGGGATTCTTAGATAGTCGTGGCTTCTATGCAGGTAAAACTGCGAGTGATGGTCAGAATCGCTATATTTGGGGATGGTGTCCAACACGTCCAGGTAAGGATAATGCTGCTGTTGGTGCTGCTCCTAATGAACCTGAGTGGGCTGGCAACCTTGTTGTCCACCGTCTCATACAACACGCTGATGGTAGTCTTACCTTAGGAGAAGTAAAAGGGATTAGCGATAAATACGGCAAAAAACAAGAAGTAAAGGTTATGGCAAAGAGTGATAATGGTGTTGAGAATGTAACTGATGGCTATAAGCTTTCTGGTGATTCTTACCTACTTTTCAACCGTCTTGGCTATCACAATAAAATTACCTTCACGATAACAACTTCTAATAACTGGGATAAGTTTGGTGTCTCATTCGTACGTGGTACAGATTCTGAGAAGTATTATTCTTTGGTGGTAAATCCTGAAAATGAACAGACACGTAAGATAAACTTTGAGGAAGAAGGTTCTGCGGGTCGTGGTTTCATTAATGGTATTGATGGCTACAACTTCGCTCGCCCAACCGACAATGTCTATCATGTCACTATCTATACGGACAATAGTATAGCCGTAATGTATATTAATGATGTATGTTGCTATACCAATCGTATTTACGAAGTACAGAAGAACTGTTGGAGTATCAATAATTATGGAGGTAATATCACCATCAGTAATCTCACTGTAAGTCAGTATTAAGAATTTAAACCCTTTCTTCACTAAAGATAGAATAAAAGATACAGTCGTTCATTCTGTGAGAAATTGCCTATTATCGCAAATAATATCATTGAATGGGCGACTACTCTTTCTAACTTATCAATAAAATGTCTATCTTTGTCTATCTGAAACTAAAAAAATATAATGAATCAACCTATAATGAGTAGAAAGATTAAATTATTGGCTATTTGCCTTTTTATAACTACAACATTTATGCATGCGCAAACATTCTTAAGTTCAAATCATGCTATGAAGCGTGTGAAAACTGCAGATAAGTACATTCTTCTACCAGTGGAAGAGGATGAGAATAATGCGCATATTCGTGTTATCAAGGATAACCAAGTTATGAAAGAGTTTAATTGTAAGCTCGCCATCAATAAAACTGATTATAGTGTTCCACTCGATATCAGTGAGTATGGTGGTGATGTATTGCTTGATATCCAATTCACGGGAGATAAACATAGTATTGGACTAATAAAGGACTTTGCTTGTTGGAAGGATATAAAATTGTCGAGCGTATTCGATACTAAGAATCGTGAGAAGTTCCGTCTATCTATCATCACACTCCAGCTTATGGATGGATGAACGACCCTAATGGTATGTTTTATAAGGATGGTGTATGGCATCTGTACTATCAATACAATCCATATGGTTCTCAGTGGGAGAATATGACATGGGCACATAGCACGTCTACTGACCTCATGCACTGGGAAAATCAAGGTGAAGTTATACAACCTGATGCGCTCGGAACTATCTTTAGTGGTAATAGTGTTGTTGACAAGGAGAATACGGCTGGTTTTGGTAAAGATGTTGTGATAGCCTTTTATACATCTGCTGGTAATGCACAAACACAAAGTATTGCGTATAGTACAGACAATGGAATGAGCTTTAAGAAGTATGCCAACAACCCAATAATCACCAGTGATGTGCCTGATTTCCGTGATCCTAAGGTCTTTTGGAATGATGATTTAAACCAATGGAATCTTATTCTTGCATCTGGACAACAAATGAATATCTATAGTTCTAAGAACTTGAAGGACTGGAAGTATGAGAGTTGTTTTGGTGAGGAATATGGTAATCATGGTGGTGTTTGGGAGTGTCCTGACCTGTTGAAGATAGGCGATAAATGGGTTCTTATTTGTAATATCAATCCAGGAGGACCCTTTGGAGGAAGTGCGACACAATACTTTGTGGGTACATTCGATGGTCATAAGTTCACTTGTGAATCAAAGCCAGAGGTGACAAAGTGGATGGATTATGGTAAAGATCACTATGCCACGGTATCGTTTAGTAATGCTCCTAATGGTCGAATTGTCGTTCTTCCATGGATGAGTAATTGGCAATATGCTAATCAAGTGCCCACTCAACAGTTCCGTTCAGCCAATGGCTTGCCTCGAGATGTGAGCCTTTATAATTATAATGGTGAAGAGTATGTTAGTGTTAAACCCTCTCCAGAGGTCTTAAATGCCTTCGAACAGAAAGCTTCTGGACGTTTCCAAACGGCATCTTATCTTGAAGTAACCAATATCAAGAGCAATGCTTCTATTGTATTGAGCAATGATAAAGACGAATATGTGACAATGGTTTATGATGGAAAGAATGGTACATTTAGCATGGATCGTACACAGAGTGGACTTACAGAGTTCCATAATGACTTCAAATCAAAGACCATTGCGCCCACCAATGGAACTATCAAAGGTATGCAGATATTTGTTGATCGTTGTAGTATTGAAGCCTTTGATATAGACGGGAAGGTCGCAATGAGTAATCTTGTATTCCCTTCTAAGCCTTATGATAAGATTGTGGCTAAGGGATGTAAGGTGAAGATTCATGCATTAAAGGATGAATAGTTCAATCTTTTTCCACCATAAAAAAAGTAACTTTGCAAGTATTATCTAGAATAATTCAACTACACAAACTAAAAATTTAAACATTATGTCGAAAACCAATAAAATGGCTATGCTTCCAGTCATGCTATGCTTCTTTGCGATGGGCTTTGTGGACTTGGTTGGTATTGCCTCTAACTATGTAAAGGACGATTTACACCTAACTGATTCCACGGCTAACGTCTTTCCATCTCTAGTCTTCTTCTGGTTCCTCATCTTCTCAGTGCCAACTGGTATGTTGATGAACAAGATTGGACGTAAAAAGACTGTCTTACTCAGTCTCATCATCACCTTGTTTTCATTGTTACTCCCTGTCTTTGGCGAGTCATACGGGCTTATGCTCGTATCGTTCTCACTCCTAGGTATTGGTAATGCACTGATGCAAACCTCGTTGAATCCGCTTGTTTCTACCATTATGAAGGGTGGAAATCTAGCTTCAACACTCACTTTTGGACAGTTCGTTAAGGCTATCGCCTCTTTCATGGCGCCCTATCTTGCCATGTGGGGAGCGCAGGCAAGCATCCCTGCCTTTGGACTCGGATGGCGTGTTCTATTCCCTATTTATCTTGTAATAGGTATCCTTGCCACCCTTTTACTCTTCTCAACTCCTATCGAAGAAGAGCCTATTGAAGGTAAAGCAAGTTCTTTCATACAATGTTTAAGCCTATTGGGTAAACCAATCGTATTGCTTAGCTTCCTTGGAATCATGTGCCATGTAGGAATCGATGTAGGTACTAATACCACTGCACCAAAGATTCTTATGGAGAGATTCAACATGTCTTTGAATGATGCGGCATTTGCGACATCACTCTACTTCATCTTCCGTACGCTTGGATGTCTTACTGGTTCATTCTTCTTGAGAGTAATGAATAATAAGGTGTTCTTCACTATTTCGGTATTGATGATGGCTCTTGCTATGGTCTGGCTAGGCGTTGGAACACGGGATACAGCCGTATATTTTGCCATCGCACTAGTAGGTTATGGTAATAGCAATATATTCTCGATGATATTCGCAAGAGCCCTTCAGAGCGTTCCAGATAAGCAAAACGAAGTAAGTGGACTGATGATAATGGGACTCTTTGGGAGGTACTATCTTCCCACTCTTCATGGGCTTTGCCAGCGATGCTATGAACCAACAGCTCGGTGCTGTACTTGTAATGGTTGTAGGCGTGCTTTACCTCTTCAGCTATATTCCAAAGATGAATAACAAATAAAGAAAAGCGTATATGAAACAAGTAATTGTCGGCCTCGGAGAGGCACTATGGGATTGTCTCCCTGAAGGAAAGAAGCTTGGTGGTGCACCAGCAAACTTTGCTTATCATACAGGACAGTTCGGTCATGATTCCTTAGCGATAAGTGCTGTAGGCAATGATGCCTTAGGTAAGGAAACTATCGATGCCTTCGAACAAAAGGGCGTACACTATATTATGCCTGAAGTAGACTATCAGACAGGTACCGTCCAAGTTGAGCTTGATAGCGAGGGAGTACCAACTTATGATATCAAAGAAGGTGTGGCGTGGGACAATATCCCCTTTACTCCAGAGATAGAGGAGGTCGCAAAGCATTGTCGTGCCGTATGTTTTGGTTCATTGGCACAGCGTAGTAGTGTCAGTCGACAGACTATCCAGAAGTTCTTGGAGACGACTCCTAAGGATTGTCTAAAGATCTTTGACATCAATCTTCGTCAAAACTTCTATACGAAGGAGATTATCACTAACTCGCTCCACCATGCTAATATCCTCAAAAATTAACGATGAGGAGCTTATCACCATTGGTCGTCTTTTTGGCTATCCAGGTCTTGATATAGAGAACAAGTGCTGGCTCTTTGTTGGGCGTAAAGTATAACCTCGACATGCTCGTACTGCACTTGTGCAGTGTGAATGGCCTGCGTGTTTGCAACTCTAGGATCACAAGTCGTTTCCCATGAGACGCTGGGCAAAGGTTGATGTCGCGGACACTGTTGGCGCTAAGGATTCTTTCTCACAGGCAAGCTTTACTTCTGCCTCCTTGCAGGCATGCCTATCACCGATGCTCATAGCGGTTAGGTGTTGATTTTGAGTAGTGTTCACAGAATGTGGTGCAGCTAAAGCTACTAAAGGAGCTGATAGAACAAAGTAGGCTTGTCTTTGTCTCTAAACCCAACACTATTTCGGAGTGAGATAATGACTCTTTCTGCGCTTTATCTCATTAGGGTAAAGTGAGATAAGACTTTGATAAATAGTAAGTCCGAATTGACTGCGTGTAGTGACTTCCTCGATTAATTCGGGGCTTTTTGCATGTTTGCCCTCCTATTTATTGAGTTAAATTATCCTGTTCTTTCTATGTGTTCTCTCTCCGAATTTATTTTCATGAAAAATATTTTTCTCATAAAGAAGCCATTTCCGCTCACGTAACAAATCTTTTCTTCATGAAAATACCGGAGAGGCATGAGTTGTAGTGATAATCAACTTAACAGAGTATAAAAGAGTTACTACAATTGTTTGAAAAACGGCGTGAGACAGTGCTAAAGATAACGCAATAGAAAGTAAAAAGATGTTTTGTAGGCGCTAGTAGTTACTCTGTTTGATTTATCAGTTAGTGTGTTTCAATTCGTTTTTTTTTTATGTAAGTTTGTATATTAGAGTTTTATAGAACCTAAGGCTAAGTATATGGAAAAGAAAATTGCATAATATTAATTGTGAGTCTGAATCTAATAAAATATTTCGTTTATAGCAATATTGGTTGTGGACAGGCAGAAGAAGGTACAGAGAAAACAACAAAGCCTTAATATATATGTATTATGTGTGATGATATGGTATATGGGACTTTGGTTATGGTTAGAGGATATCCTTGATTGAATATTGGACTGCATGGCGGAGGGGATGCGCTCTTACTGGTTTGTGCGGGTGCACCGGTGTGCACTGTCTATGCGCCTGCTTTAAGGTGACTGGATTTTCCGACATGGAAATAAAGAGTATTATCCTAGCAACCTATCTACTATGGAAAACTGCGATTTGTTGTTGGGCAAAATCCTTGACCCAGAAGATGTCATCCTACCGAAAATCAATGAAAGAATGGCTATCGGACGGTACGGTTGTAAGGGGCTGGGCTATGAGGGTGTATTTACGCCTGACAAGCGTGGGGTAGATGATTTCTATGGTTATATATGTCAGTTCTAAGCCCATCTTTGTATCCTAACTCTCAATGAGTATAGTAGGTGCGGGATAGTACGGTAAGATGTGGTGATGGAACAACATAGCTCATCCGATGTTTGGGTATAGCATGTATAGCAAAGACTACCCAGCTGACCTCATCCACCAGCATGCCTTGAACTGGCAGCTTATCAACAGTGTAAACTCTTTGTGTGTTCACTTATACGCTTCCTCGCTGGAGCTGATATAACCCAATGACTCGTCGGGCCTTTTAATAATAAAGCCTTGAGATAATGACGGGGGGCGAAGGTTCGCTATAACGCTGTCGAGCATACCCATGCGCAGTTTGTTAGCGATGTTCGATGCATGTAGGCGAAATTTCGCACATTGGTCGAATAGGGACTTTGCTGTGACAATATACTGCTGCCTTCTCCAGTGGTAAATCCTCGAGGAGGGGTGGGCTGACTTGCCTTCTTAATCGTGATGGGAACTATGAGGATTTAAATGAGAGGTTAAGGGGGGAGGTATTCGTATTCTATTTATCGCTGGAGAGATATATTAGAAGGAGTGACCAATGACTTTGCTGTTTCGTTCTATGATCTCTGCCTAATTTCTGTGATGTGGCTGGTGTGCGTAATTTTCAAAAACGCTTATATAAATAAGAAGAATACTGGTTGATTGTCTGATGGAATCTTATTTATCCTACCTATGATAGCTGATGAAAGCATAAAACAGTATTACACCTATTGGGAGCTTAAGTTGAGACCAATCAGATAGGCGTGTTTGGGGATGGTGCTTATTGTTGTCTGTGAGTACTGCATCTATATAACCTTGCGACTGAATTTCACGAAGATAGACGTGGCATGCACATCCAGAGATAGTTGATGAGTGGGTAGATGTCTATTAGGAGCATGTTGATAATCCGCTATTCCTGGGCCAACAATGCTGATGAAAAGGAGAAGCATGATGATAAATAAAACTATTCTATATGAATCAAAATATCGCAAAGGGCCTTGCCATTGGCGGTACTGTCGTGCCCAAGGTAGGGCTGCGTCGCACAGACACGGCACGTCCTAATATCCTTGCCATCAGTGTGGATGACCATGCTATGCAGGCTATCAGTGCACATGGTAGTCCTATCTCGAAGCTTAGCACCTACTCCCTGAACATACAGACCGTTTGGCCAAGGAGGCATGCTTTTCCGCAACTGCTTTGTTGAAACTCACTCTCACCGCCAAGTGTGAGCTTGCTTGATGACAGGACTCTCAAGCAGCACATCAGAACGACAAAGACAATTATTGAGGGTATCGATAATGCACTGTGATTTCTTCCCAGAGCTGCTGCAGAAAGCTGGTTACGAGATTGGTATCGTAGGCAAATGGCACACACGGTACGAAGAAGCTTCTTGACTACTATCATATCCTTTTGATGGCCAAGAAGCATGCAACCCAACTTTTTAAAGACGGTAAATCTGGCGGTAAGTATGAACAGGAGATGGGGTATGCCACTCTGCCGACGTATAAAGCAGCGGATAGAGTCTTTGGCTAATCGTGGAGAAGGATAAACTGTTCTGGCTTTTGTTGGTGTACTGCAAGCGCCCCACATCAGCCAGTCGCCGGAAAGCATATCGGGATGGGCGATGGAAGGACTTCCCATCGCCTAAAAACCTTCTGGGACAATTATGATGACAGTGGTGGCAAGAACTACAGAAGATGAATATAGAGAAGGATATGGAGTTAATCTTAGACTTTAAGATACCAGAACCCTGATACGTCGGATGTGAGAGTATGGCGTCATACGCCGGTCTGATGGGCGAACTTTGGTCGTAGCGACAGCAGCTGCAGAGAATGGCCTGATGGCAATGATGTGCAAGCAAACCGCTGCTCTCATCGAGGGCAAAACTGTCGGGAAAAGAACTCGCTGTATGGAAAGATTGTGAATCATATTCGTGACTATATGGCTGTCATGAAGCTTCGGTAGATGAGAGAGAGCGTTGTCAGCTGTTGATTACCTAAGGCACATGGGATTTGGATAAGAATGGTGTTATCTATACTCTGATTAGGCTTTTATATGGGCGGAACATGATGGTTTGACAAGGGTTTCATGTAAGAGAGTCTTTATAATACACCACTTTATTATTAGTTATCCATAAATATGTAAAGAGGAGTGGAGAACGTTGATATGGTACAGAACATCGACTTTACCCTACTTTCTTGCTTTTGCAGGTGAAACAGCCTAAGGAGATGATCAGAGACCATCGTACGTTGCTGCAGGCTGGAAACCAAAGGACTGGCGCAAGGACTGTATTATCACTACTAAGGATTATCCTATTTCTATTTTCATCTGTTCAAACATCGATGGTAAAATGTAATGAGCGTTATAAACCTCTATCTGTATTTTCATGGAAAGGGTGGTATGCGCTGTGGATGAGAATAAAATCAGAAGGACAGCCTCAAGACGAGGAGTAGTAATTGCTTAAAGGATTTGAATGTTACAAACTTCCAATGACGACAGACGTGAGTTAGTTATGAACTTTACGACCATGCAGAGTGACCGATGAATTACACAATATCTATGGTAAGAAAGGCATGGAGATGGTCACAAAGCAGTTGATGAAACGGCTGAACGACCATCGTAAGGAGTTGAAAGTCGACGAATACTGCAAACTCCTGTATTGTAGATTATTTGGGACGGGAGGGACTTCACACAAAAGCGAGTCTGCCAACGACAACCATCATCGTGTTGGGATTTTATGTCATGCGTGACAGATATTAGGAGTAGTCGAGCATTCATCCCATTCTGCAGGAAAGGATAGGAAGAAAAGGGACACAGGCAGGCTGTGCATCCCTCGTTATAGCTGCAGGGTAATCTGTCAGATACCACAAAATCAAACAGTTTAACCCACTGGAAGGGGAAGATTAGAACTTGCTTGTAGAGCGCTTCTCAACCAGCGCTCTTCAAGTCCATCATCATCTCCCCATGATAGCGGAAAGCCTCATCTCTGTTGCAAACCATGACGACTACCATATTGCGATAAACATGGAGGAACCACGAACGTCGTTGCGGTGGTAGCAACTCGTGTAATAGTTTACCCATTAGCTGGTGGAACAGCACGTCGTCAAGTCGCTGGAGGGCGATGAAAAGCGCGTGAGCAACACGACTTCGACGTCTGTCAAGTCAGCACCGTATTTCTTCTCGTCAGCTGTTTCTTTCAGCTTTTCGCGTTTGCAAGAAGTTCATACGACTTCTGTCATGTCCGCAACCTTCCATCATGCGTGATGACTGGACAGTTAGAGAATCTCGAAAGTCTGGCTTGAGCTTTCACCTCGACTTCTGTGCAGGACGATGGTCTGGCAAGGTGGCCTTCCAGCAGAGCAGCGCTCCGCGATGACCGCCGGACGTCGTTAGCGGCTACCCTCCAACTTGTTGCATCTCGCCGCATAAGCCTTCATAGCTTGCTCGGCATCAGAGACAGGTACCCCTGGCTGACCATAAAGGGCATACGATACTTCACGACGACGGCCGCAGCATACCTGCGCTTTTGGAAAGAACTCGCCTGGGACCGTAGCCTTTCTTTTCTCGCATGGAAAGGGTCTCGTGTACCACTATAATGACAGATGACGATAAGCACGGCCAGCAGCCTGCGTTTCTCAGCCGAAGGGAACACACTGTACCTTTGCGAGTCACGTCTGTCAACCGCTATTGTAGGGTGCCTGCTCAGCTGTAGAGAGTTTAATGTCAAAGACGCTCTCGAGCAGACATTGTCATCGTAGCAGTAGTCAACCCAATTGACGAGAGTTTTCTAAATTCATTGATTATACTCTGTTTATTTGTTTTGTCTGGTTTATTCTCCCTTTCTATGCTGTTCCGGCACTGCAGATGAGTAACAGAAAACAGCATGTTGCAGCAGTGAGTTGGAAGAGGAATAAAGCGTGCGATTTTCGAAAACGTATAGATGCAAGTCACAAAAGATACGATTTCACTAGTAGATGTTTGTGAGTTTTAGCATATTTGCAAAGCAGGAAATGATGGAAAAGGAGATAGGGCGTAAAACCAGAATTCTAAAGACGTAGCATTGTTAACAAACTTTTGGCTCATGTTGTTGAGAGTAACCTCAGCATATCAGCAGAACATACAACTCGAAGATGCACGTGGCCAGACAAGTTTCGATACTGCCCTGTTTGTGTAAAGAAACACTTTAGTGGTACAGAAACGAAAAAGACGCAAACGTCATGCGAGAGAGTTGTGGCTTTGGAGTATTTTTCTAAACCAAGCTCGCTGGTTGCGTGTCATCCTCAATCAAGGAAGGTGAACTGCTTGGTAACACGATGGTGAAGCCATGAGCGGGTCGTGGGCACCTTAGGACCTTCCGTGGTTTCAAGCGATATTGGTGAACTACTGGCGAAGCACTGATGCGTGAGGTGAAGGAGGAGACTCAACCTTTGATATTATGGAAAACACTACCTGTCTCACCACCGAATAAGTGCACGATACAGCGACTTGAGATCCCAGAACACCTGATGCCTCTTATCTGTAAGGTGGTGATGGACGACGGCTCTAGGTACGCTGATGATGTGGAAGAGAGCTATCTGGACGCTCTTTGTCAGGAGGTTCATACATTGAGCAGTTTGGGTCTCGTTCTCATCCGACAAGTCACTGTCACGATTTCCGCAACGAGAGCTGGAAAACTCAAAAGTAGAAATTTTGGCTTTATTATATACAGGTGTAGCAAAAAGTTTGAAGTACTTTTATGTCCTTGAAAATGCACGATTGATACTATGCAAGAAAACCTGGTAACAGTAGTAGAGTCCTACTAAAGCTAAGACAATTGAGTAAGTTTCGGTAGACGACCAGAGGTGATGTCGTCTGATGGACATATCCGCACTCTAAAGCACAGCACCCAGCATTGATCCGACACGTTAACCTGGAATGCGAGATCTGCTCGTTGAGGGCAAGAAAGTAGCACGACTGCAGAAGAGTGCTACGGTCGCTGAGATGGATCTGCCAGCTACTGATGGAGACCGAGGAGATCATTATCAGTTGGCAATGCTATGCATGACCTGGGATTGAAGCGAGGATAAGACGATCGTACGGTCATGAGATCACCAAGCCCGCCGTACGTAAAAGGCTATCGAGACGCGTCGTTTGATGTCACTCCAGATACGCACAACAGGTCAACAGTTTGATCGCCTGTTGGCTTCCGCCTTCAGCCTGTGCGCGTTGTTTGGCTTTGAGTGCAGGACGTGCTCAGAGGTTGCTGTAAGACTCAGAGTAGAAGGCGAGCAGAGATACAGCACTTTAATTCGGAGCCTTACTACTATGCGTGTTGCGTTGAGGCGAGGTGGTGTTAAGCTGGAGGTTGTGTGTGTTGTTTGTGGGTTTTGGTTTTGGTTGTGTGTGTTTGGTTGTTGGGGGTGGTTGTGGGGTGTTTTTGGTGTGGGGTTGGTTTCAAAGGTATATTCGTGAGTCAATCTGATGATGAAGAGAATAGCGAGGACTACCTCATGCACGGTGATGCATGAAGTAGTGATTAGAGCGTCAGGAGATAACCTCGCAGAGCGAAGTTACCTCAGGACCCAAACTCAGTTATACTGACAGCGCCTCTGGTACGTAAACCGGAAGAGCCGAGTATCGCGCCCATCTCACATACGGTCTCAAACCATCTCGACCATACAACAACGTGTGTGCGCTGACGTGCGATCGCAAGGCTGAAGAGCGTGAAGAGCGGGCATGCTGCTTGACTCATTGTTAACTTGAAGACAACGTCCAAGACTGAAGAAGCGATGGCGAGGCAGCCGATAAGGGCAAGCTAATCCCCAACCGACATCGGTATTGTAAATGACTTTATGTATAATTTCCTGAGATTGTGGGATTATAACTTCATGCGTAAAGCAGAGCAGGAATTGATAAGATAGCAGAGGGAGTAGGAGAGTGAACAAGGAGATGAAGACCCTACTGGCTTGAACCAGAAGAGAGAAGGTTATGAATGCCCGTTCTGAGCATAAGGCTAGTGAAAGAGGAAATTGGACTGAAGTCAGAAGCCGTGTTTCAAAGATTGGTCGATCTGGTCCTGTGGTGGAGGAGGAAAGGATGATGATGACAAACCACGTTTCTCCTTCTGATAAGAGTATGGAGACGATTACACGATGAGGTTTGAGCTGTTTATTACCACGTCCTTTGTCTGAAGGAGATGTCTGATTGGTGTTGTTTGGACCATGCAAATGCATGATAAGAAATACACCTCGCTCTAAGGAGGAAGACCACTCACGATTAGTCCTGATGCCATCAACTTATCCAAAAGAAACGTCTGCAGGATGCACAACGTCACTTAAGACTTTGAGGAAGATGCTAGATGGGAGTTGAATGGTCGTTATATCCTATATTGTGGCGATGGTAAGAACCATCAGGCCTCAAGGCATGCTCATGATAAGGTTGCAGAACTTACATATGATGATTAAAGGGACATCGCAAGGAATGCTGCGTCCAAACGCAAGAAAGATAGGGCTTCTATGCTCGCAAATTAGAGGAAGGGAGGGTGTCCACCTTGTGCTGCAATCATCGTTAACTATAAGGTGATAATAGATAAAACGTGAGTATGACAGCACATACAAAGGATTATAAGCTACCCGCATTATTGATCCCATTAGGAGCGAGGAGCTGGAAAGACGACCGTCGGTAGTTTTATCAAAGGAATTGAATATACCTTTCTATGACTTAGATTGGTATATCTCTAACCGTATGCGCAAGACGGTAAAGCAGCTCTTTGATGAGAAGGGCGAGGATGGCTTTCGTCTTATTGAGCGGGCTATGCTCCACGAAGTGGCCGAGTTTGAGAATGTCATCATCTCTTGTGGCGGTGGAACTCCTTGTTTCTTCGATAATATGGAATATATGAACGAACAGGGCGAAACCGTCTATTTGAGGGCGGAGACAGATGTCCTTCATAAGCACCTACTGATGGGAAAGTCTGTCCGACCGCTTCTGCTCAATAAAACAGAGGATGAAGTCAACCAGTTTATAGCTGAGCATCTGACCGAGCGGGAGGTTTTCTACACAAAAGCAAAGCATATCCTTGACGTGAGTCTGATGGATAGTTACGATAAGATACACGTCTCGGTTAGTCAGCTTTGTAAGCTTCTAAAGTTGGAAAAGGCTGATAATCAGTAGTAGGATGGCTGATACTCATTAATAAAACGTAAGTTTTTCAAGACAAGCAATTGATTAAATCAAGATTACATATAGGGATAGAAGAATAGAAATGAAAAAGTGGACGATTGAAGATTCTCAAGAGTTGTACAACATCTCAGGGTGGGGTACATCTTACTTTGGTATTAACGACGCGGGTGATGTGTACGTAACGCCTTGTAAGGACAATACACAAATTGACTTACGTGACGTTATGGACGAGCTTGCCCTGCGTGATGTGACACCTCCAGTGTTGCTTGTTTCCGACATCCCGGATAATCGTATCGAGAAAACATCCCTTGTTTTGAGTAAGGCAAGGAAGGAATACGATTTCAAAGGCGAGAACTTCATCATCTATCCTATCAAGGTCAACCAGATGCAACCTGTGGTTGAGGAGATTATCTCTCACGGACGTAAGTTCAACTTGGGTTTGGAAGCTGGTTCTAAGCCTGAGTTACATGCGGTGATAGCTGCACAGTGTCAGAGTGACTCGCTCATTGTCTGCAACACGGATATAAGGACCAGAGCTTATATCGAATTAGCCTGTATGCCCAAAAGATGGGTGCAAGCGAGTATCTTATGGCTGCAGTGGAGAAACCGAACGAGTACGAGCCATCGCACGGTGCAAAAGCAAAGCTGAATGTTACGTCAAACCGTATTCGTAATGCAAACCGGCGTCCTAGTGGCCTGCAAATGGGCCAGCATAGTGGTGGCGACGCATCTAAGTTCGGCCTTACTTCCTCTGAACTTCTGCAGGCGTTAGAGACGCTTGATAGTAAGGGGTTGCACGATTGTTTGCATCTTATCCACTTCCATATCGGTTCGCAAATAACGAAGATTCGTCGTATTCAGACGGCCCTCAATGAGGCAGCACAGTATTATGTGAATCTTAGAAAGATGGGGTATAACGTTGACTTCGTCGATTGTGGTGGTGGTTTAGGCGTCGACTACGATGGTACTCGTTCTGCAAGTAGTGAGAGCTCTGTCAACTATAGTATTCAAGAGTACGACAACGATTGTGTCTACACCTTTGTGGATGCAGCCAATAAGAACAATATTCCACATCCAAATATTATCACTGAGAGTGGTAGAAGTCTTTCTGCTCATCACTCTGTCCTTGTGATTGACGTCCTTGAGACGGCTTCTCTGCCAGAGATGTCAGAGGAGTTTGAGGCCAAGGATACCGACCATCAGTTGGTGAAAGACCTCTATGATATATGGGATAACCTCGATTCTCGTAATATGTTGGAAGATTGGCACGATGCCGAACAGATACGTGAGGAGGCGTTAGAGTTGTTCTCTCACGGCTTGGTCGACCTCAAGACGCGTGCAGAGATAGAAGCGATGTATTGGAGCGTATGCCATGAAATCAATAATCTGGCAAAGAACATGAAGCATGTGCCTGATGAGTTGCGCAATATGGATAAGCTTCTTGCCGACAAATACTTCTGTAACTTTTCGCTCTTCCAGTCTCTTCCAGATAGCTGGGCGATTGACCAACTCTTCCTGTAATGCCTCATCCAACGACGAATGAGCAGTCCTCAGGCAATGCAACCTTACAGGATATCACCTGCGATAGCGATGGTAAGATTTCAAACTTCGTCGCTATGGGCCGTAGCAGTCATGTTCTTCCTATCCACCCCTTAAAGAAGAATGAGCCTTATTACCTCGGTGTCTTCCTCGTTGGAGCCTATCAAGAGATATTGGACGACATGCATAATCTCTTTGGAGATACCAATGCAGTGCATGTTTCAGTAAAGGATGGCAGCTATCATATCGATCAGATCTTCGATGGAGAGACGGTTGAAGAGGTATTGGAGTCATGTTCAGCACAATCCCTAAGATGCTTGTTCGTCAACTTGTAAATATGGGTGACAAAGAGCGTAAAGCAGGGTAAGATATCACTTGAAGAGGGAAAAGAGTTCTTGAGTAACTATCGCAGTGGACTCTACGGCTACACCTATTTGGAGTAGAAACTTGTTCCCCTTCTGTGTTAATAGTAGTCTGTTGATAGAGAAGGGGAATTTCTTTGATGGGGTGTAAGGTATGTCCTGCAAACTAAGGTCACATGAGAAGCGGTTGAGAATATGCCTAATACATTCCCAAGTCACGGATAGATGGATTATAAAAGAGCTTGTTTTGATTAGTCATTATAGTTCTATTATATAGTAAAATTTCTTCTATTGATATAGAAAACCTCCCCTTGCGAATTTATTTTCATGAAAATAAATATTTATTATCATGAAGAAAAATATTTTTTATCGTGAAAAAAAATATTTCTCCTCGTGAAGATAATTCAGAGTTGAGGAACTTCTTACAGAGTAAAAATCAAGTTCAATAGCTGTATAAAGCAAAGATAATGATAATAGTTAACATCTTAATGAAAGTTAACAACGGTATTGCCCCCAGGGCATGTAACTTTCCCCAGTTAAACGTCATTTAAGCAGAGAGAAGATGAAGAAAGTCAGTTTCCGTAACGATGTGTTGCCGTTGAAGAACGAGCTTTTTCGACTTGCACTCCGTGTCACGCTCAACAGAGCTGAGGCTGAGGACATCGTTCAGGACACACTGATAAAGGTTTGGAACCGCCGATTTGAGTGGGAGAACATCGAGTCCATCGAAGCATTCAGCCTCACTGTATGTCGGAATCTGTCGCTCGACCGCATCAAGAAGAAGGAGAATACGAATGATTCCTTAGAAGATGTGAAGGTAGCGGAGCCTCTTTCCTCATCTAATCCACAAGACCGTATGATCGCAGAGGACAAGATTAATCTTGTAAAGCAGATTGTTGACGGCCTTCCAGAGAAGCAACGAAGCTGCATACAGCTAAGAGATTTTGAAGGAAAGACGTACAAAGAGATTGCTGAAATACTCGAGATCACTGAGGAACAAGTAAAGATTAACATCTTCAGAGCACGCCAGACGGTCAAACAAAGGTATTTGAAATTAGATAATTATGGATTATAAGTACATCGAACAACTATTAGAACGCTACTGGAAATGTGAGACTTCGCTCCAAGAGGAGGAAATCTTGCGTATGTTCTCTCATAGGAGGACATCCCAGCGACGCTGCTACCTTATCGTGACCTGTTCGTTTATGAGCAGAGCGAGAAGGAGATAGAGGTCTCGAGCGATGACTTTGACCAAAGAGTCCTTGGACAAATACAGGAGGACGAACCAGTAAGAGCACGCGATGATAACCATGCGTCATCGGCTTATGCCACCTTCAAGGCTCGCTGTGGTAGCTATCTTCCTCACGTTAGGGCAATGCCATGCAGGTTGCTGTGTCTGATGAGGACTGTCTATCAGGTAAAGACAAGTGGTGCGTCTATCGATAAAAACCGCAGGAAGACCATCAGTTGCTAAGGCCGACTCAGTGCTGAGTGACACCTCTCACCGCAAGATACAGACCCCTGGTGTCGACGATTACAGTAGACAATTTCTATGCTTTCATATAAATAATCATTTGGCAGTAAAACAACCGCTGAGGCCGAGTAGCCTCACCTCCTCAAATTTTTCATATACATACTGGTAACTGTAGAAGAGCCTGACACTCATTGCAGTGAGGTGTCGGCTTTCTTCGTTCTCGTGCGAGAAGCGTCAGGGCTTAGACCCTGAATACTTATTTGTTTAAAGGTCAAGGCGTGTGGTGTTCTGTGCGACAGACCGAAGCTTAGTCGGTAAGGTTCTGAGTCTCAACGGCCACAGGTACAAAGATGGTGTGGGTGAAGAACACCCTTCCGACGTAGCGTAATAAGATGTAACTGTAGACGTGCCGAGACTCTCACGAGCTTCGGCGCTATCGCTGTATGTTTAACTAAGAAATCTTTTCTCAGACGAAAGGGAACCTCACGGCTGCCTTTGTCATCCAGAGATTAACTCGTTAAACTTCATACCAATAAAATAACCAAAACCCAACCCATTGGGCC
>BNJV01001710.1_pt1 | contig 35932 bp, 43 predicted proteins | sample 8540591 | NCBI WGS metagenome assembly BNJV01 (sample SAMD00202457, study PRJDB9452) | human saliva metagenome | host: Homo sapiens
TCGCAAATAGTTGAACGTTTTGTAGCGAGAGCGACGAGGAATGATGAAAGTCGATGGTAATCACAGCAGACCATTTGCAGCATCTCAGTCTTTGCGAGGCCCCGTCCGTCCACGCAGCGAGCCACCACGCGTCCGAGCATTTGACCATGCAAAGACGAGCGATTACCGGTACCCTGATGCCCGTGAACAGAGCAGCAGATAACCGGTCGCATGATACGGCGCGAATATTTCGATCACCGTGATTAACTGGCTGGCGATCTCACTGGCGAGCCGACGGAAAACGGGCGATGACCGCCGAGATCTGAGGATGGCACCAGTGATCACCACCCTGACAGAACCGTCATTCCCGAGGCCCCACACACCAGATCTTGTCAATCATAGCACATCCTGTGGCCTCGCGACAAGACAGCGCTGAGGATACACCATTGGGACTTTGCCCAATATCTGCCACCGGATAATCATCCTGACCTGCCTCAACGGCTGCCCACATGGTCTGTTTGAGACCGCCGATTGCGATTGTCATTATCTGCACCAACAATCTCATATCTCAGAAATGATTACCTGTGCCGCCGCGTGAGTCCGATGAGACAGCCGCCATCGAAATCACATCCGAAACAGCCAGCAAACATGACGATTTGTTATGCACATGGAGGAGTCGTTGTGGAGTTAACCTCAAGACAGAACATTGGCAGCCGAAGGTAATAAACACACCCGTCCACAGTGAGACGACGCAAAGGCGGCCTGTTACCAGCGAGCTGGCCATACCGGTCACAGTCGTCAACAGATAGTCCCCTGACCGAGCATGCAGCCAGCACCACAGGCCCGTCAGGCCCACGTCCTCGACCGCAGCGCGCACCCCACAAAGAGCAGGTTTTCACCACGCCCGCCGCAATCCGCGATAACGAACCATGCAGACAGATACTGGCACCCTCAGACAGATCCGCGACTGCATAGCCTGATCGTTACCGAGACCCACAGCCACCAGAACACCAGACATGATCAGACGCCACCGAGAACACAGCCTGGCAACATCCGCATCACAGTAACCGTGTGAGCTGTCATCTCGACAGAGTTGCACGAGCATGACGAGCATGGCTGCGAGACAAACATCTGAAGCCCAGGCCACCTTGCAGCAGGCCGCCATCAACGCAGCCGAGCATGAGACCGTCATAGCCACTGATGACGTACACACACCAGTTATTCAGCCCCAGCAGCCCGAGGCTTGTCCGTTGAAGGTATCAGTGACTTGAGGCACCTGAACCACCGATACCTTACCGAATCTCATGGTCACATTGGCAACGCATGAGCGACCAGCAGAACAGCGGACGGCTTCGCATGAAAAGCCCTCACCATTACGTTTCAGCCAGGCGGTCAGTCCCCGCCTGGCTCCACCACGGCCTGCAAGATTCCCGCGCCCGCGCCTGCCCTCATCTGGCTCCATCTGGACGAACGGTCAACACTTTGACCGCCCTGGCACGCCCGTGTTCACAGATACAAAGACCCCTCCCTCACACCGGCTCAGAGCCTGGAGGCTCATGGCACCATCCATACAATATAGTCTGTTGTATCTCACAGTAAATGGCAAGAACACAGACATATTCACAGCATCGTCTCAACATATTCACTGCACCGCCGTCACACGATCTCACTGCCTGGTCGTCATCCCATTGAGCTCACCCCCATAGAACCAAAGATACTTCATGAGCTTGCCTGTCTCACCATAACTCTTTTCACGCATCAGTCCCCACCAGGTCTTCTAACACCTTATAGTTAGAGGTGAACGAAAATTATGTGAAATATTTGAACAGTCTGACACTGACCAGCCAGCCCGACATACAGCAGTTGCCAGATATCCATTTCACGCCTGAGGCTACCTTTATTTCATATTTGGCCCTCATAGCCCGGTTGTTTCAGCACGCGCGAGCACGGGCTGCGCCGGTCCACCGACAGAAATATCAGAAATATATTTTTAAAATATGATACGACTCTGGAGTTACATGATAGCCGGCAGCCGAGCCCCCGGCGCAGGCTTGCAGTCCCTGTGCGACGAGTAGCCTCACCACGCGCATGACGCCGGGAAGAACCGCCCAAGACCACACTGCACATTTCCACCACAGACGCCTGCTGGCTGCACCAGACAGTGACGGCAGACGCCCATAGTTTGACCCTGACGCACCGATAATGTTTGTTGGTGTCTGGTTACACCAAATATAAGTTACGCCTTAGTCCGCTTGACCGGTTAATACCAGACCAGGATATTGCCTGTAACCGATTATCGTATTACGCACTATGCAGAAGATCTGAAGTTCTGGTGTCTCGATATACCATATCTCGAGATATTAGAACACCACGACGCGCATGCGCATTTAACATATCAACCGGATATCTCACACACCAGGTAGCGAACACTGAAACAGCTGTGCCAGCCCATCACCGCGCCACTCCACAGCCCTTGAGTCAGCGGCTTGGCTCCCGCCGCTCCAGTCCACGCCTGTCAAACCACCTGATACAGATTTGATCTGATTCTCCATAAACCCGTCCACCACAGCCCAAACACCAGTCAGAGACCATGACACCAGACGCGGTCACGACGTCCGTTTTAACTGGTTTCAACTCATTTCATTCTGTCGCATCCACCGTCTTGCATTTCATTCATCGATTCCCCGACCAATCTGCCCAGCCGATCGGCACGAGTCACCATCGACACCTCATATCCGTCGCCTGGCTCCTTCCTGCACCAGCAGTTCTCCGTTCTTCACATCCTCTTCTTGAGGATTTTCTGCTCATCATAAAACTTCAGGCTTCTTATTCTCATTTTTTGAATAGATACTGATCTTTCTGCTTCCACGCTGTTCAGGCAGAGGCCTGTTCATCTTTTTCGATTGTCGCCTTCATCTGAGTTCGTTACCCGCGGCAAACAAATGCCTTTGCCATAGCAGGTAACGGACTTCCGGATTATATTATTTCAGAGGCTGGCTAAAATCATCTTGAAAAAAAGATGCAAAGGACTTGAAGATTCACTTACAAGACTTGAAAATGATAGGCAAATAACAGAGAAAGATAAATTATCTATTCAAAATATAAGAGAGGGAACAGCCTAAAGAGACATTATGACAAGCAAGAAGAAAATTCACCAAAAAGAAAGAAAAGATCTTAGAAGAAGCCAGAGAAGTTGCAAAAAAGATTTAGAAGAAGTCAAACAGCAGATGATACTATAAAAGAATATCATCAAAATAGCTTCCGGTGCCGGTCTGGCCTGCCTTGAAGAACAAAGAACCAGACCAGGGAATCAATAAATAAAATACAAAACTATTGAACAGCAACCAAAACAAAGTTAAAAAAACCAAAGGAGTTAAAACTTGGTGACAGTGTCTATGTTATCAGCTTGAACCTTGACGGTATAGCATCTTCTCTTCCAAACTGGAAAGTGGAAATTTCTTGTTCAAATGGGCATACTTAGATCTCAGGTAAATATATCTGACGTTGCTTAGAGAGAAGAACCTGACATCATGCCTCAGACCAAGATACATAAGAACCAGGAGCCTTTCTATGGTAAAATTCAAGGCTACCTATCTACAGTAGCAGAGATAAAGTACATGTTTGAGAATGTGGACGAGGCTTGTTCAGAGCTTGACAAATACTTAGATGATGCCCTCTAGCACATCTTCCAGGGAGTTAGGCAGGGTCTCCGCGTAGGGGGTACCGGAGCATTACATGTGTGCTAGGTGATGCCTACTTGAAGAGCGCGTCTGTTTAAAGAGCTATTCTCTCGCTGATTTTGAAGAGGGTGAGCAAATGCGACACTAGGAGTTAAAGTATATATAGGTGAAGAGTGGTAAAAGCATGAATGTTTACACTGGTGGATGATGATGAAAATATAGCAGAACTTATTTCATTATATTTAATGAAAGAGTGTTATAGACAACAAAAATAGTGGGGGATGGAGAATTGCTGTCATCTGGACTCTGATGAGTTCAAACCTCATCTTATGTTCTTCTTTGACCTTATGCTGCCGGGTATAGATGGATACTCGGTTTGTAGAGAAATCAGATCCAAACCTTGTACTCCTATCATAATGCTTCTGTGGCAAAAGGTGAGGTGCCTTTGATCAAAAGCATTGGGACTGGAGCTGTGTGTGAATGACTAGAAGGATTGCACCTTTGACTCAAAGGGAATCTTATATATAGCCAGAGTAAAAGCAGTGATAGACGCTTTAATCACAGTACTATTTTCACTCACCTGAGGCATACTGCAGTGAATATATGAATATCCGGATTTGGTAGTGAATATGACAAATTATGCTGTCACCTTCCTTTGCAAAATGGGAATGCACCAAAGGAACTGAACTTTTATACTTCCTATCCTCGCATCCAAATCAGTATTTACCAGAGAACAGCTTCGGATAATATCTGGGATATGAGTATATCGAGACACCAGAACTGTGAGATGGCCACATAAAAAGATTGCGTGAGAAAACATGATAATCAATTTGGGCAATATCCACAGTCTGGGGTATTGGCTATAAATTTATGGTCAAAAATGAGACTTTCATCTAAAATTTATTATGGCTATATATTTTGGTATGCTGATTAGCAATAGCTACCATTTCAAGCCATTTGACTTATCTCTATCCGGTAGAGTCCAGAGTCAAACCTTATATGATGAGGCGAATCTATTGCCCCCACATATTCCACTGCATATGAAGGCCAGAATATTTCTCTTGCAGAAAGCCATCCACAACTACAGAGGCGGTGGCAACTTTCCTCAATGCAAAGATATGGGTAATGATAGAAATGGCAAATAATAGTGATGCTGACAAACAAAGAGTATCTGATATTATATCAGATTTCAACCCGTACTGCCAGGTACAAATCACATATGGTAGGTGACTACTTTCATTCCTTTACAGAGGACTACTTGGCAAGTTTCTGCACCCATTACCGGAAACTTTCGTACCTATGGCTATGTAGTAATTCATTCATATCTATGAAAAATGTTACTCAAAGTCAATATCATATTTTAAATAGTCTATATAACCTCTCTGATAGTATTTTTACTGTCATTGGTTATTTTAATTGTCTTTCAGCGTATTGTATACCACCCCTTTAAAAAAATAACCACAGGGGCAAAGGCATATGCTGAGGGAGATGAATATGAAATAAAGGTAGCCTCAATGATGAAATGGGATATCTGCGCTACCTAAACTATATGTCAGACAAACTGATGATACAGAAAATTATCAAAAAGTTTATTTCAAATGCTTTTCATGATTTTTCTGTTCGCCCAACTTCATATAAAAGCGGCATGTAGAGCTATACTTGACGGAACTCTACCTACTGAATGATGGAGGATATTTTACAAAGAGTTGTAGATGAGACATAATAGACCGCCACCAAGCTCACTGAAAGTATTCCTATCTTGGATTCTATAGAGAGCGTAGCTCAATAGGACAGGATGCTTGATATAAAACAATGTAATCTCGTGACACTGCTCAGCAGCTTTGAAGTACGTGTAATAGCAAGAACATAACTATTGAACTGATACTAGTTGAATAGTAATCACAATATGTTCTGCAAGCTGACTACAGCAAGATACAGCAGGTACTTTTATAACCTCATAGAGGTACACGCCATAAAATTTTCTCTTCTCAGAACTTCTTCTATCATTATACAAAACCAGTGTGAGGAGAAAGTCTTTTTATATCTGCAAAAGATACAGGTATAGGCATTGCCAAGAATGAACTGTGCAGTCTGTGCATTTGACAGATTTTTACAAATCAGATCTTTCCCAGAGTGTAAGGATAAGAAGGCGCAGGGACTTAGGCTTCATGTTGTCAAGGAAATCTTGCAAACTCTGATGGTGAGAATATAGATGTTGTAAGTCACTGTGGGTGTAGGCACAGAGAGTTTATCACTCACCTGCAAGCAAAGAAACATATTGGTGCGAGGCTTTCTACATGAAAGCCTCATTATATATTATTGCTCTCTTTAATTTCTACTTTTTGATTCAACTCAGCAAAGCTGTGTAATGCCACGCTGCGTTAAGTTCCGTAGGTATAGATAATCTTAGTCGATTTTCCAGTCTGCCACCTTCTGAATGCCCTCAAGTCCTTATGTGAGTACCTTCTGGCTTGGATCTGCCTCAGAAAGTACCTCAAAGACTCTGCCTGAGCTTTTGAACAGCTAGTGCAGCTTCCAGCTCTGTCCTTTCGTAGCCTCTTTTATAGCAGTCTCTTTCAGCTTCTGCATTGAGTATAGCAGCCTGCTTATTACCCTCTGCTACATAAGAATAGCACTTTCTTTCTTAGCCTGAGCTTCCAAGAATGTTTGCTCTTTCACGCTCAGCCTTTCATCTCCTTCTCCATTGCAACTCTAATATCTTCAGGTGGCAATATACTCTTTAGCTCCACACGGTTTTCTTACCTTTTGATAACCGATGTGATCCAGCTCATCAAGCTCAGATCTCATAGCTGTATTTATAGTATCCCTCGAGGGAGCGTCTGGTCTACAGTCATCACCATGATATTTCTATGTGTAGCTAGTAAGATTCTCAATAGCAGATATAGGCCTCCACAACTACAAGTATACAATCTTGGATCTGTTATCTGAAAGTATACTCATAGTATCTCATCTCGCACAGTTGCATTATCCTCGAAGTTATAACAGGCTGTGGTGGAAAATCTCACAACCCGCTCTTTCAATGAAATCACCTTTTGGTGATTCTATCGAAGAAAGGATTTATAAATGTAAACCTGAAGCTGAAGACCTTGTGAATACTTTCCAAAGCTTTTCTACCACATATGCTCTTGACCTAGGACCATCTTTATTGACTTGACTGTACCACGAATATAGTAGCCAATAAAACAATAATAATTGCACAACCTAACATAAGTCATTCTCCTTTTTAACAGACCAGTTGTCATTGATGATTATTTTATTACCTTCGAAGCTGCCACGTTTGCAGTAATATCTCTCGGGATTTAGCTCCACCCTGTGCTGAGGAAGCCGTCCATAAAGCCGCCTTTAAATCCATACATCATAAAACATACTCTACCTTCTTCTAGGATGTAGCTCTCATCTTAACCTCTCAACATCCGACCTTCCTCACCCTCATATAGCCTTTTAAACTATCCTTCTCTAAAGAATAATTATAAAGACTAATGACAGTATGCAGAATATAATAACTCGTATCTCCAACGATTCTGGCAACAGAGATACGACTCATCATAATATAGGGCCGCCACAGTTAACCATATATTGAAACAAGTCCGGAGCAATACCTTCTCCAATGGCAAATATTGCAAATAAAACTCCCCCAATAAAACACATTCTCCTCCTTTGCGCTTTTAAGTACTTATACTAAAGCCCTTAGAAAGATAATACTATAATTATCACATTTATGGTAAATATAAAATATACTAATATAGCACACCTCAAGAAATAACTTGAGGTTTCTATCTCATAAATTCGTTTGAATCCACTTCACCATTACCGTCTACCTCGTATCCGTCTGGAGTCTCCTGCATTGTGCCACATTTTTCCTGTCAGTCACCTACATAGTAAGAATCTCTGTAGTTGATCCAAGCTATTTCTATACATATAGCCCCAGTGATCAAAGTGGCTACCACTCTGCCATTGTCATACAGCCAGTTATCTGCTACATATCTATCTCGTTCCTTGACAGGCATAGTGTTCTGCCAAACTATGCTCATCTTTACGCCATTCTCCTCTACTCTCCGGCATACGCCTAAGATAGCTGCTTCTGCCAGTCATTGGTTGAGCTACAACACCACTACAAGACTGTTATGCTGCAAATAGTACTGCTGCTGATTTTATCAAAACTTTTCTTCATCATCTCTCCTTCGTGTCTCTCCTCATATACTCACAAAATGACATTCAACTGTCTTTTATATAGTATAAACCAAAATCTAAATATGTCTTACATTGTCATTACAAAATATTTTCTAATTACCTCACATATATAAGATAGCTATCTATTTACTTTTTAAAGTTGGAGTCCAACAACTGTTATTATAAATATCAGTAGAATTTATAAAAGTTATCATTATCATCTTGATCAAATTAACAGGATACTGGAATTGAATTTTCCGTAGTTTGACAGTTGAATAAAAGAGAAAATCTTGTAGGTCCCGAAAAAGTCCTATATTTTTGTCAAATTTTTCTTCTTTTATGTGGCTATTTACAGGTATTTATGGTATAATTAGTATGGAGGATTAATTTATGAAACTAACATGTGCCGGAACAAAAAGTCACCTAGTTATTATATTCAAAAATCTGTGCGTATAGGAAACAAAACCACTACTAAGACTGTAGAACGACTTGGAAGTATCGAAGAAATTAGGGCACGATGTGAGAGCAAGATCCCCTTTGAATGGGCAAAGGCATATGCCAGAAAGCTGACCATTGCTGAAAAAGGAGACGCAAAAGGAGTTCTGCTTAAATTTTCTTCATCCATGCTCATAGATAAAGATGTTCGTAACTCCTGCAATGTGGGTTACCTTTTATTCAAGATATCTACTATTCCCTTGGCCTGGATAAGATTTGCAGCGCCATAGCAGAAAAATATAAATTGATTACGACCCAAATGACATTCTTTCCATGTTTGTTTATTCAAGAATTATTGCACTGGCTCCAAACTTTCCTCTTTGAAAGCTCTCAAAAGTTTCTTGAGCAACCTAAATGCGAATTGCACCAGGTGTATAGAGCCTTGAAGTGATTGCAAATGAAAATGACTTCTTTCAGTCTGAGCTATACAAGAACTCTCAAAACCTAGTGAACCGTAACAAGGAAGTACTTTATTACGACTGCACAAACTATTATTTCGAGATTGAAGAGGAAGACGATTTTAGAAAGTATGGGATTTCAAAAGAGCATCGTCCTAATCCCATTGTCCAAATGGGTATGTTCATGGATGCTGATGCTATACCTTTGGCCTTTTCTATCTTTGAGGGCAACCAAAACGAACAGCCCTCTATGTCTCCGCTTGAACAGAAGATTATAAAAGACTTCGGCACTTCAAATTTTATTGTATGTACAGATGCTGGGCTTTCCTCCACTTCAAACAGAAAACTTAACAGCATTCAAGGGAGAGGATTTGTAACAACACAGTCTATAAAAAAGCTCAAAGGTTTCTTACAGGATTTCTGTCTTGCTGATGAGGGATGGTATCTTCCCGGCAGCAATAAAAAATATAAGCTTTTAGTGAGCTTGATGAAGAAGCCGATTATGACAAAGTTTTTTTATAATGATAGATGGATTAATGAGGACAATCTTGAACAGCACTCTTATTGTTACTTATTCCATCAAATATCGCAATTATCAGAGAACTGTAAGAGAACGTCAAGTTGAAAGAGCAATGAAGTACTTAGAGTCACCATCTAAGCTTACAAAGAACAGAGCCAATGACCCAAAACGATTTGTTGAACAGGGGCATTGTACACCGGATGGTGAAGTTGCCAGTAAAACAATCACCACATTAAACCGAAAAACAGATTGATAACGAAAACCAAATACGACGGATTTTACGCTGTCTGTACAAACCTTTGAGTGTGATGTATCAAGTATTAAAATCAATCAAAGAAGATGGGAAATTGAGGAATGCTTTGCACTCATGAAGACTGAATTTAAATCCAGACCCTATATATCATCCAGAAAAGATAGAATAACAGCTCACTTCACTACCTGCTTTACAGCTCTGGTTATTTATAGAATTCTTGAGCAGAAGCTAAAGGAAAAATACACCCTCAGAAGAACTAATAAATACAATACGTTCCGATGGATATGATGATTGCACCTGGAGAAGGATATATCCTCAACTCTACACTCGCACCGATATCACGGATGCTCTGCACGATGCTTTTTGGATTTAGAACAGACTACCAGATAACATCTCAGAAAAAAATATGAGAAAAATTTTTAAATCAGACTCGAAAAAGATAACCACATACTCATTAAGAAAGCCCCACAAACAGCGTATTTACACTACTTGTGAGGCTTTTTACCTCTTTCAACTGTCAAAGACGGGAGTATAAAACCAAATCTTAAATATATGTCTACATTGTCATTACAAAATATTTTCTAATTACCCACATATTATATAAGAATATCTATTACTTTTTAAAGTTGGAGTCCAATAACTGTTATTATAAATATCAGTAAATTTATGTTATTTCATTATCATCTTGAACAATTAAATAGGATACTTTTGGAATTGAATTTCAACAACATATTCTTCATCTATTGTAAAGTATCCAGATAAGTACCATCATATCCATAATATGTATATATAAACTGTATTCTATCTCCCGGAACTATTTCTGTTATATTCTTTGCAATAGTCTCAGTTTCTATGGCTGAGTAGTCTGTATTTGCACCTGCAAGATATCCCTTTGGATGCTCCTTATCAAATATTATTATAAGATTTGCTCTATCACCATTTAAGATAACCGGAACTCTAATCATAGTAGTTACCTCATCTCCATTTTGTGTAGTCAGAAAGATGGTAATATGCAAACTGGCTGCTGGTCTATTGCAACCAGGCTCTTTGAGTATCTGCAAGCATATCTCCATTTTCATCAAACTTAAAGAAATTATCGCCCCATATCAATATAACCATTTCCTTGATCCAAAAGCATACTTTCTTCTATACTTGACACCATATTCCACTCTTCCTCTGATAAATGAATCTTAGGTTCAGAAGATATATCACGCCACTTAAGCTTTTGAAGCATCCAAATTCTGTTATTTACAATATAGTCTCGATTGCATCATCTGATATACTTGTTTTGTAAGAAACCTATGTTTGTATCGTCCTATAGGATGATAGGCTCTCAGCTGATATACTACCTGATATCAGATTTCTATCATACTGTCACTATCTGTAGCCGAAAGTGAGCCTGCACTATTTCTGAAGTCCTCCGGTTAGAATATTTGCTGGAGAAGTTTCTCCACACTATCTGAAAGCTACTTGCCTAGTCAGAGGCAAAATTGCTGTATCATCCTGTACTCACTATCCATACCTATATCTCCATAGGTCTGAACCATCCTATCGACTCTTGACAGTTTCTTACATGGAAAAATATATTGAAAGTCCATATGAATTCTGCCATATTGGAAGAGGTTCTGTTATACTACTGCCCCGCAATACTGACTGTATCGTAGATTATTCTTATCTTTGTTCAAGATTATATATAAGGCTCTACTCAGTCAACCTGATCAATATTAGAGGATTTCGCAAACTTCGCTTTGCAGTTCTGGCATAGGATACTTTATACCTCATTATTTTCAATATGAAGCGGTATCTCTGGCAAAACTTGAGAGGCTGTTTGGCAGTAGCTCAAGTTCAGCCAAATCTACCAAAGAAAGTGTGGTCGACTGTCCTCTGGCACTCCTACTACTCTCATCTATAAAATCATCTACTATTTTCTTTCCCAAATCAAGAGTTGATATTGCTGTATTGTTACTCAAATCTGACAGCCAGTTTGTATGGTACCACCCCGTTCCCGGCTCAGTTTCTGATGCAATCAAATAATCCGTATAATCTGGAAAAGTGAGAGAGTCTCTGTAGTTGCCATCAAGCACGCATCAAATCCTATAAAGTCATATTTTATATCTGTCGCTGCTATAGCTGATTTTATCTGTGATAAGTTCATAGATCCGGATCTTGGATTTTTTCGTCATAACCATATCCGTGACTGACCCACCCTTATGGTCCCAAAATATAAGTTGATATCTATTTGCCGAAAAATTTTGATCATGTATTCAATAAATCTAATTAATGTATTCGTCATCAGTCAATAGATTTTGCTTATCATCCGCCAGCTTTTAACAAATTGCCGCCTTTAACTTGATAGATTTGATTAATTGATGATGAAATAACCGAGTTTTTCCAAGAATTTTGCTCCAATTTGTACATACTATTAGGTTTTATCATTGTCTGTACATTTGCCTTTAGTCATGCTCTGACCAGGTCATTTGTTGCCATTCCTGTGCTTAGACTCCAGGTCAGTACCGCACATATATACCATTACAGTTACACTATCACCGCCTTGTAGGTCTATAAACTTATCTCTGCATTCTCATTTACTGTTTTATCCAGCTTACCTCATTATCTTCCACTCCACCTGCCAGTACTTACACTGCTTATACTTGAAGCAGCACTTCCAAATGTAGAAATCAAATTTGGAATATTAACTTGCTGTAGATCTGTGTATTTACAGATGTATTGCTTACTACCGGAGGATCCTCCCAGTAATGAACTTAACATATTCTTGCCTTGTAACTCACACTTATTATGGCTATAATTATAACAATCAAAAATACTAAATGGTGAACCTCCTCCACCTCTTTCCTGATGAATTCTTGTTTCACCGAAAACCACCTGTAATGACCTCTACCTAGAACACGCCTCCTTGTTCCGGTAACCTCTCTTATGTGATAATGGTCTCACCCATCTACGCTCCTCGTATATACTAACATTTACATTTATCAGCATTTTGTTTTATAGCTATTTTATTCTAAAATCCTTATAAAATCCAGAAATAAACTATTAGCATTTCTTTTGTATAAACAATAGTGCCTTAATAAATCTACTATACTTTTTCTTCCAACCCATGATAGGATTATATGCAACTATATTTGTAGTATAAATTTTAATATTTTAAAGAGTATTAAATCATAAATAAGTCTCATTTTTATCTATTATTTATACTGGGAGGAATATATGTATAAAACTACACCTTTACTACTTTCCATTATATTACTATCCCACAAGGATGTTCAGGAAATAAAAGTTACATGCTTCAGATATGCAGGGAACAAAGACTTTTTATCAGATTGTTGATAATTATAAAAACAGATAATTATACAGAAGCAGAGCTTCACAAATATTTTAGAAAATGATTCCTTTATAAATAATTTACAAAAATTTAATGCAGAACTGAATTCAACGGATACTGCAGATTTTCTATGATATGAAATATGAAACTGTAGATTTTATAGGTACTGGGATAAGCCAAATGATTTGGCAAATGGCTACAGCCATAAGTGATTTAAATAAATCAAAAAGTAACTATCAATGGAAAAAGCTTGAGTATATGACTCGGTAAACGCATTGATTTTAAATCAAAAACAATGCAAAAATTAGGACTGGATTATTTATCAGACATGATTTTATATATAACGGTGAGTTTTCCTATGATACTTGGCTTCAGGCTTTAAAAATATTATAATATCGGTGATACAGTTCTATAGCATATTTAAAAGAAAGCTTTAAAGGCAAAAGTAGTAGGTTTTTATGATAAGGATTTGGTCTCTGATAAGTTGTTTAATTGCAACAGCTATTCCACCATTATAATTCCATACATGGATAATCTTGAAAGCAAGGATGATTATGAAAAATAGAACCTCTTTTTATACATATAGCTATTTAAAAATTTAGGATATATCTATTTTCAGAATACTGTAGATTATGATAAAGATGCTGTGGAAAGAATAGCTCAAAAATATAATTTGGATTATACTGTATTGAGAGTGTTATTAACTGAGATGTCGGCTTTATAAAAACAAGCCGGCATATTTAATTTATAAAATTGTACTATACATTCGACTAAAAAGAAGTCTTAAAAACTAAGACTTTTTACAGAGCGCGAGACGGGACTCGAACCCGCGACCCCTGACCTCGGCAAGGTCGTACTCCACCAACTGAGCCACTGCGCATATATATGTATAGGAAGCACTATGATTCTCATTTCGTAAAAATCAGGTACGCTATTTTTCTGAGTTCGTGCTTGCCGCTTGCGTACTCACTAAGAAAAATATGCCTTCAAAACTGCTCACTAAACTGCATTTACTTAGCAAAAACTTCGTTTGAGCTTTAGTAAGAAAGTACATCTCAAATTCACTTTCGGATTTGATGATGTATCCGATTATATGTTATAAATTTTCTATCCTTTTTGGTTAAACCCTCGACCTATTAGTAACCATCAACTTAATACATTGCTGTACTTACATCTTGGCCCTATCTACCTCGTAGTCTTCAAGGGGTCTTACTGTTTTCACGATGAGATATCCCATCTTAGGGGGCTTCACGCTTAGATGCCTTCAGCGTTTATCCCGTCCCTGACATAGCTACCCCGCCATGGAGTTACTCTCCAACAGGTGCACCAGCGGTCAGTCCGTCCCGGTCCTCTCGTACTAGGACGGCTCTCTCAAATATCTTACGCCCACGCCGGATAGGGACCGAACCGTCTCACGACGTTCTGAACCCAGCTCGCGTACCGCTTTACTGGGCGAACAGCCCAACCCTTTGGGACCTGCTACAGCCCCAGGGATGCGATGAGCCGACATCGAGGTGCCAAACCACTCTGTCGATGTGAACTCTTGGGAGTGATAAGCCTGTTATCCCCAGGGTAGCTTTTTATCCGTTGAGCGATGGCAATCCCACTTTATGCCACCGGATCACTAAGTCCTACTTTTTCGTACCTGCTCCACCCGTCGGTGTCGCAGTCAAGCTCCCTTCTGCCTTTGCACCTTTGAATGGTTTCCGACCATTCTGAGGGAACCTTCGAGCGCCTCCGATACTCTTTTTCGGAGGCGACCGCCCCAGTCAAACTCCCCGTCTGGCATTGTCCCCCACCCGGATAACGGGTGCAGGTTAGAACCAGCAATACAGGGTGGTATCCCAACGGCGACTCTGCATAAACTTGCGTCCATGCTTCTTCGTCTCCCACCCATCCTGTACGAGTATTACCGAATCCCAGTGTACCAAACTGGAGTAAAGCTCCATGAGGGTCTCTTCCGTCCTGGCGCAGGTAACCAGCATCTTCACTGGTACTCAATTTCACCGGGTGCATTGTTGAGACAGCGCTCAAATCATTACGCCTTTTCAGTGCGGGTCGGAACTTACCGACAAGGAATTTCGCTACCTTAGGACCGTTATAGTTACGGCCGCGTTTACTGGGGCTTCAATTCAAAGCTTCGTTTCCTGACTTCTCTCTTAACCTTCCAGCACCGGGCAGTCGTCAGCCCATATACTTCACCTTGCGGTTTCGCATAGACTCTGTGTTTTTGCTAAACAGTTGCTTGAGCCTTTTTTTCTGCGACCACTATTTCTAGTGGCACCCCTTCTCCCGAAGTTACGGGGTCATTTTGCCGAGTTCCTTAACACGCTTCTCGCCGGCCTTAGGATTCTCTCCTCATCTACCTGTGTCGGTTTGCGTGCGGGTACATATAATACAATAGCGGCTTTTTCTTGACGGCTCCCTAACCGACTTCCCTACTAAACTTTCGGTACGCATCACGTCTTCCCTTTGCATGGTGGCTTTTTCCTCCCATACAGGTACTTCTGCTTGCCCCGGTTTTTGTCCTCCTGGGTTCGGTTTTCAGTCATCCGTGTCCCCACAGTTCTGATTATATGTAGTACAGGAATCTGTACCTGTTATCCATCGACTACTGTCTTTCGACCTTGCCTTAGTCCCGACTTCACCCTGAGTAGATCAGCTTTACTCAGGAAACCTTAGATATTCGGCCAAGAGGATTCTCACCTCTTTCTCGCCACTCATTCCGGCATTCTCTCTTCTTATTACTCCACCACTCCTTTTCGGTATGGCTTCACGCCTCTAAGAATGCTCCTCACCAATGTATATACTACATTCCTAGGCTTCGGTGGTGTGTTTAGCCCTCTGACATTTTCGGCGCAGGACCTCTCGACTAGTGAGCTGTTACGCACTCTTTTTAATGTATGGCTGCTTCTAAGCCAACATCCTAGCTGTCTTCGAAATCCCACATCCTTTTCCACTTAACACACACTTTGGGACCTTAGCCGTAGGTCTGGGCTCTTTCCCTTTGACTACCCAACTTATCTCGTGTAGTCTGACTCCCGTTAATCATCTATCCGGCATTCGGAGTTTGATATCTCTTGGTAGGCTTTGACGCCCCTGCAAAATTCAGTGCTCTACCTCCGGTAGACTAATAACGAGGCTAGTCCTAAAACTATTTCGAGGAGAACCAGCTATCTCCGGGTTCGATTGGAATTTCTCCCTCATCCACACCTCATCGCCACCCTTTTCAACGGATGTGCGTTCGGTCCTCCATTCACTTTTACGCGAACTTCAACCTGGACATGGATAGATCACCCGGTTTCGGGTCTACACATACTGACTACTTTCGCCCTATTAAGACTTGGTTTCCTTCGGCTCCGTATCTTTAATACTTAACCTCGCCTGTACGATGTAACTCGCCGGACCGTTCTACAAAAAGTACGCGGTTCACCTTTCGGTGTTCCACAGTTTGTAAAACATAGGGTTTCAGGTTCTTTTTCACTCCCTCCCGGGGTTCTTTTCACCTTCCTTCACAGTACTATACGCTATCGGTCACTGACTAGTATTTAGCCTTGGGGGGTGGTCCCCCCTGCTTCCCACAAGGTTTCTCGTGTCTCGTGGTACTCCGGATACTGCTAGATTAAATACATTTTCCCTTACACGGCTCTCACGCTCTTTGGCCCGCTTTTCCAAAACGGTTCAGGTAATGTATCTTACTCGTATTGCAGTCCTCTCACCCCGCAGTGCACGCACCACGGTTTGGGCTCTTACGATTTCGCTCGCCGCTACTTTCGCAATCACTGTTTGTTTTCTTTTCCTCCGGCTACTTAGATGTTTCAGTTCACCGGGTTCCCCTCTGTACGTTATGTATTGGCGTACAGATACTTGGAGTTCTTCCAAGTGGGTTTCCCCATTCAGACATCTGCGGATCACTGAATATGTGCTTCTCCCCGCAGCTTTTCGCAGCTTGTCACGTCTTTCTTCGGCTGTCAGTGCCTAGGCATCCACCCTACGCTCTTTATGTTTAACCTCTTAAATCATTTTAGATTTAGTGTTTCATGTATGACACTAGCGTGTATCATACACTATGTTTAAAAATTTATTACTTTTGATGTTTTCATACTCACTTTGTTCGTATGAAGAACTGCTTATTTACTAAAATCTCGAAACAAGCTTACGCTCGTTTTCATCAAGTAAATAATGCATTAAAATATTAATTACTTAAAGCAATTAATACCTCGGATGTCTAATTATAAAATATTTATATAATTTCTCGTTTGGTATGCAGTTTTCAAGGTACATTTAGTTAAAAGCTTGTCGCTTCAACAGTGAGATATGAAGATTCGAACTCAACACCTTTCATCCTCTCCAAAGGAATATCTGATGTAATCTCTGTTATATATGATAATTCTATCGATACTGATATCAGTCAAACTTTTTCTTTGTTCTCATCATGAAAGTATATGGGCTTAAGTGACTCGAACCACCGACCTCACGCTTATCAGGCGTGCGCTCTAACCGGCTGAGCTATAAGCCCATTTATTAATTTATGATAACTACCACTGCTCCGTTTCATTACGCAAGGTGTACCTTTTCTACCAAGATTCAAGCTCAGCTTTCATTATGAAAAAATAGCGGCATCCACCTACTCCCATACCGTCTCCAGTATAGTACCATCGGCCGACTAGGTCTTAACCATCGTGTTCGGAATGGGAACGGGTGTGTCCCCAGACGCATCGACACCGCTAAGTTTTTAGCCTTAACATTGATAATGTAAAACCAAACAGTACTCACAACCCCTACTTTTTCCTTAGAAAGGAGGTGATCCAGCCGCACCTTCCGATACGGCTACCTTGTTACGACTTTCACCCCAGTTATCCTCCCTGCCTTCGGCAGCTCCCTCCCACACTGCTAAACACAACTTACTGCTATTCTTTATATCATATAATGATACTCATCCATAAACCTAGCGGTTTATTACTTCGTATCATTATCACAGCTTTATGTTTACCAGTGTGGTTTAGGGTCACTGACTTCGGGCATTGATGACTCCCATGGTGTGACGGGCGGTGTGACAAGACCCGGGAACGTATTCACCGCAGCATTCTGATCTGCGATTACTAGCGATTCCAGCTTCTATAGTCGAGTTGCAGACTACAATCCGAACTGAGACGTTATTTTTTTGTGATTTGCTTGGCTTCGCAGCTTTGCTTCACTTTGTTTTACGCCATTGTAGCACGTGTGTAGCCCAAATCATAAGGGGCATGATGATTTGACGTCATCCCCACCTTCCTCCGGATTATCTCCGGCTGTCTCGTCAGAGTGCCCATCTTACTGCTGGCTACTGACGACAAGGGTTGCGCTCGTTGCGGGACTTAACCCAACATCTCACGACACGAGCTGACGACAACCATGCACCACCTGTATCCCTTGTCCCGAAGGACTAGCTTTCATTACAAAAGCTATTCAAGAGTATGTCAAGATTTGGTAAGGTTCTTCGCGTTGCTTCGAATTAAAACCACATGCTCCACCGCTTGTGCGGGTCCCCGTCAATTCCTTTGAGTTTCATTCTTGCGAACGTACTCCCCAGGTGGAATACTTAATGCGTTAGCTTGCGGCACCGAAGAGTTTTCCTCCCCGACACCAAGTATTCATCGTTTACTGCGTGGACTACCAGGGTATCTAATCCTGTTTGCTCCCCACGCCTTCGAGCCTCAACGTCAGTTGTCGTCCAGTAAGCCGCCTTCGCCTCCGGTGTTCCTCCCAATATCTACGCATTTCACCGCCACACTAGGAATTCCGCTTACCTCTCCGACACTCAAGCTATACAGTTTCCAAAGCAGTTCATGAGGTTGAGCCCACGCCTTTCACTTCAGACTTGCATCGCCGTCTGCGCTCCCTTTACACCCAGTAAATCCGGATAACGCTTGCCCCCTACGTATTACCGCGGCTGCTGGCACGTAGTTAGCCGGGGCTTCTAGTCAGGCACCGTCATTTTTCTTCCCTGCTGATAGAGCTTTTACATACCGAAATACTTCTTCACTCACGCGGCGTCGCTGGATCAGGGTTCTCCCCATTGTCCAATATTCCCCACTGCTGCCTCCCGTAGGAGTTTGGGCCGTGTCTCAGTCCCAATGTGGCCGTTCACCCTCTCAGGCCGGCTACCGATCGTCGCCCTTGGTGAGCCTCTCACCTCACCAACCAGCTAATCGGACGCGGATCCATCTTATACCTATAAATATTTTTACCCCTGCACCATGCGGTGCTGTGGTCTATGCGGTCTTAGCGGAAATTTCTCCGTTATCCCCCTGTATAAGGCAGGTTATCCACGCGTTACTCACCCGTCCGCCACTAAGTCTATTAAAATTCCATCCGAAAAACTTCCTTTTAATAGCTTCGTTCGACTTGCATGTGTTAAGCACGCCGCCAGCGTTCATCCTGAGCCAGGATCAAACCTCATATAAAAGTTTAATCTAGCCTTCTCGCTAGCTTGCATCATCTGTTTTTCACAGATCTACTGTTTTTTAAAGGTTTTAAATTCTGTTCGAATCTAAACGTTGTTTTTACTGAAATCTCATCGATTATTTTTAAAATAATCGTTATTTTTCAGGGTTGTGTGTACTGTTTAATCTTAAATTATCAAGGTTCATTACTTTTGCCGTTTGAAACAGCTTAGCCATTATATCAAGCTGCAGCCTGTCAACATATCCTTTTTAGAACTTAATTTTTTAATTTTCCAAAAACTAAACCCTCTCAAAGGACAGTGGTATAACTATACACCTCTATACATTTCGATAGTCAAGTTCTTTTTAAGAATTTATAAATTTATTATAAGCTCATAAATGATAAAGTCCTAGTATACCACAAATAAAAATGTCCCACTTATGGTAGAATACTATTTTGTATATTCTAACACTAGGAGGAACTGACTTATCAGAAAGGTTATTTTATCAATGGATGAACAAAGAAAGTATGAAGTTATCAAAGGTCTGGTAGATCACCCCGATACAGCTAATAAGGATAGAGCTGCTCTTATCCTAGGATGCACCAAGAGGCATATAAACCGTATGATACAGGGTTATATTAAAGATGGTAAGGCATTCTTTATTCATGGTAACAGAGGTAAGAAGCCGGCTACCACTATCTGTCCTGATGTCAGAAGTCAGGTTCTTGATCTATATAGAACTAAATACTACGAAGCTAACTTTGAACACTTTACAGAGCTTCTAAAAAAGCATGAAGGCATAAGCATCTCTTCTTCCTCTGTAATGAGTATTTTGGAGTCAGAGTACATTCTATCTCCAAAGGCTACAAAAGCTAAGCGTAGACGCATTAAGCAAGCTCTCAGAGCTAAGAAGGAAGCTACAACATCAAAAAAGGAATTATCACAGATACAAGCTAACTTTAGTAGCAGTTGAAGATGCTCACAGTCGTCGTCCAAGATGTGCTTATTTTGGTGAATTGCTTCAGATGGATGCTACCCCTTATGAATGGGTGCCGGGACAGATATGGCATCTACATTTGGCTATTGATGATGCCTCAGGTGTTGTCACAGGTGCCTGGTTTGATACTCAAGAAACTCTTAATGGATACTACCATGTATTTGAGCAGATTCTTACTGATTATGGTATTCCCTATAAGTTTCTTACTGATAAACGAACTGTATTTACTTAAGAAAAAGGTGCCTTATCTGACGACAAAGACACCTATACACAGTTTGCATACGCCTAGAAGCAACTTGGCACACAGCTTGAATCAAGCAGCGTACCACAGGTTAAAGGACGTATAGAACGATTGAATCAGACTTTACAGTCACGCCTGCCTATTGAGCTAAGGCTCGCAGGCGTAACCGATATCCATAAAGCCAATGAATTCCTTCACTCCTACATAAAAGAATTCAATGAGAAGTTCTCACTTCCACTTTATGGTATCAAATCTGTCTTTGAAACGCAACCGTCTAAAGAAAAAATAAATCTTACTTTGGCGGTTTTTAACTGAGAGAACTGTTGATGCGGACATGTGATTCAATTTTTAGAAAAATTTTATAAGATGATAGATCACAAAGGGAGTGCAGATCCATTATCGAAAAGGTACCAAGGTTATGCTTATCAAGGCATTTGATAGGTCTATGTTTGCGTGCGTAAATGACAAAGATATTTATGCACTGGAAGAAATACCGGCTCATGAACATAAATCTAAGGACTTGGACGCTGACTACAAACAGCCAAAGCCTAGAAAGCCTTATATACCGCCTATGAACCATCCTTGGAGATTGGATGCCTTTTAATAAATTCGCACACTCACAGCCACACAGAATTGAAGAAGACATAAAAAGTGCATAATAAAAGCCCTTTTGTGGGGGCTTATAAATTAATTATTTTAGGGACATAATCATTTATGCTTGACAGTTCTTTTTAAGAATTTATAAATTTATTTATAATCTATCACAATTTAATGTTTTCGTCATTGCATTAGTCATCTTGCTATACTCCTTAACGTACTTAAAATCGTATTTTTATCTTAAGTATTACAGGAAATGCTCACTGTAACAATTATCTTTTTGTAAAAACACCCATTAGTTCATATAATGCAGTACCGTCGCTTATATTGGTACTGATATATATTTCTTTAATCCCATTGTGAACTTCTATGTTACTCCATAATCTAACTTATACTTCAGCTTTCGTTAATATACATATTTTTCACCACTTTATACTGAGGCTTATTCATGTTATAATTATCATTATGAAAGTATTAAAATAATGATTTGAAAAACTCCAATTTCAAAGCCATTTATGTACTATCAGGTGATGATGAATTTTTGAAAAACAGCTACAAGAAAAGATTGAAAGCGGCTATAGTTGGTGACGACCAAATGAACTTTTGCCTCACTTTGAAGGAAAAGGAATAGATGTTGATTCTATTATTAACTTTTGGTAATACTCTTCCATTCTTCTCAGAGTATAGATGTATTCTTATAGAAGATAGTAAATGGTTTAAATCTGAAACGAGCGATTTTTAGACTATGTTTCAAACAAGCCCGATAGTACAAAATTTATTTTTGTAGAAAAGGACTTGGATAAACGTTCTAAACTCTATAAGAAGGTTAAAGATATTGATATATCGCAGAGCTCAATCACCCTACTGATATTGAGCTAAGAAAATGGGCAGGTAGTCTTGTAAACAAAGCCGGCAAAAAGTAACTGTTACAAACATGGATTTTCATTGCCAGAGTTGGAAATGATATGGAAAGATTAAAGAGCGAATTAGATAAACTCCTCTCCTTTACTCTTGACAAAGATATTATAGAAGAGGAAGATATAAGAGCCATAGCAAGCGTAAGTCTTACCGGTAAAATCTTTGATCTTGTAAAAATGATTACAAATAATAAAATCAAAGAGGCATTAGATATATACGAAGATTTAGTTGCTTTAAAAGAACCTCCTGCAAAGATTATGTTTTTATTACAAAACAGTTCAATCAACTTCTTCAAATTAAAGAGTTGCTTTTTCGACGGTTTTAGTGAACAGGATATCATCTCAAAAATGAACCCGAATCAATATGTAGTAAAAATCTAATTCGTCAGGCAAGAGGTTTTGATGATGGCTATGCTTTTGTCTTATATTAAAAATGCAATAGAGTTGGAAGAAGTTGCAGCAAGGTAATATTAACCATAAGCTGGCACTTGAAATGCTGATGCTTACACGCTAAAGTTTTCAAAAAGAGAGGATTTTCATGAAGTTATTAGAAGATCGTATCAAAAAGATGGAGTAATCAAAGAGGGCAATGTTGTAAAAGTAGATTCTTTTTAAACCACCAGATGGACGTTGAACTTTTTAGAAATGGCTAAGGAATTTAAGTCAAAATTTGCTTCACATAATATAAACAAAATTTTGACAATCGAATCCTCCGAATAGGTATTGCTGCCATCGTAGGATTAGAATTCGGCGTTCTTGTTGTATTTGCCAAGAAGTCAAAATCCATCAATATTGATGGAGATATGTATACCGCAGAAGTTGAAAGCTTTACACATAAATGTAAGAATCATGGATAGTTTCAAAGAAATTTTTAAGTTCTGAAGACCGTGTTCTTATCATTGATGACTTTCCTTGCAAACGGATGTGCATTATAGGACTTATCTCTATAGTAAACGAGTCAGGTGGAACTGTAGAAGGCATTGGCATTGCTGTTGAAAAAGGGATTCCAAAAGCGGTGGACGTACTATAAGAAACTCGGCTTCATTTAGAGTCGCTTGCAATTATTGATGCTATGGATGCTGCTACTCAGTCAATAGAATTTTAGACAACAGGAGGAATAGGTCTTAGACCTTTTATTTATGAAATACTTTTTGCATCCGATATACGATGGCTCGGCATTTTATACAAAGAAAATACTTGATAAATATCAAGAAAGCCATTCTGATAAACTGATACTGCTTGGCGATCTCTTTATATCATGGACCAGGAATGAACTTCCAAAAGACTACTCCACCAAGAAAGTCTTTACACTACTAAATGAATTTAAAGATAATATAATTGCAGTTAGAGGGAATTGTGATTCTGAGGTTGACCAAATGGTATTGGAATTCCCAATGCAGTCTGATTATTGCATCGGTATCTTCAATGATATTTATTTTTATAACCTCATGGACATATTTACAATGAGGAACATTTACCAAAACTGTCAAAGGGTTCAGCTTTCATATATGGACGATGTACATCTTCCTATAGCTAAAAATATTGATGGTATTTATATATTAAATCCCGGCTCGGCATCACTGCCCTAAGGAACAAAAACCCAAACTCCTATGCAATACTTGATAATGACCTTTTTTTCTATATATGACTTTGACGGCAATGCATTAAAGGAGATAAAACTTGATATTTGAATTATACGCACCATGTCACTTCGGTCTTGAAGCAATTCTGAAAAAGAAATCATAGATATAGGTTATGATATCACCAAAGTTGAGGATGGACGAGTATATTTTTGAAGGTGATGACGAAGCTATTGCCAGAGCTAATATGTGGCTTAGAACTACAGAGAGAGTTCTACTCAAAATAGCAGAGTTTAAAGCAACCAGTTTTACTGAACTTTTTGATTCTGTTGCAGATATTCCTTGGGAAGAATATATTCCTGCTGACGGCAGATTCTGGGTAAGCAAAGCTACATCTATAAAGAGTAAACTATTCTCTCCTTCAGATATTCAATCAATTGTCAAAAAGGCTATAGTTGAAAGATTGAAAAAGATTTATAAAAAAGAATGGTTTGATGAAACCGGTGCAGATTACCCACTTCGTGTTTCTATAAACAAGGATATTGTTACAATAGGTCTTGATACTACGGGCGTTTCTCTTCATAAAAGAGGTTATAGAACTATGACCGCTAAAGCACCCTATTACAGAAACTCTGGCAGCTGCACTTATCTATGCTTTACTCCATGGAAAAAGGATAGAATTTTGGTTGATCCATTCTGTGGTAGCGGTACTTTTGTAATAGAGGCTGCAATGATGGCTGCAAATATGTGCCCTGGGCTTAAGCGCGGCTTTTTAAGCAGCAAATGGTCGAATCTTATTTCAAAAAATATTTGGGATGATACATATGAGGAGGCAAGGGAGATGGTAAGCATAGATACTGATGTGGATATACAGGCTATGATTTTGATAAAAATATCGTAGAAGCTGCCAGAAGTAATGCTACCAGAGCCGGCGTAGTCGATATGCTGCATCTTCAATGTAGAGATGTTTGCTTCATTATCACATCCCAAAAATATGGCTTCATTATCACAAATCCTCCCTATGGTGAAAGACTTGAAGAAAAAGAAAAATCTACCTGCTCTTTACAAAACTCTAGGTGAGAGATTTGCAAGCCTTGACTCTTGGTCGTTATATCTTATAACTTCTTACTCTGATACTCAAAAAGTATATCGGTAAAGAGGCTGACAAAAACAGAAAAATCTACAATGGTATGATGCAAACCAGATTTTATCAATATTTAGGGCCAAAAGCCACCCAAGACAAGTAAACACTTTTAATAAGGATAAATGATGAAACAAATTATTTTTGCAACAGGAAATCAAAAATAAATTAAAAAGAAATCAAAGCTATATTACCAAACTTTTGATATTATATCTGCAAAGGATGCAGGTATATCACTTGATATTGAGGAAACCGGTACCACCTTTAAGGACAATGCATATATAAAGGCAAAAAGCCATTTGGGATATTACCGGCGGTATAGTGCTTTCTGATGATTCAGGTTTAGAAGTAGACTACATTGATGGCGAACCCGGCATATACTCATCACGATATTTGGGTGAGAATACTTGATATACTATAAAAATCAAAAATATTATAGATAGATTAAGTAATGCTAATGGAAATGAGCGAAGTGCCAGATTTAGAGCTTGTATCTGTGCAATACTGGATGACGGTACTGTTATATTTACAGAGGGAAGTATGGAGGGACTTATAGCTACATCAACAAAAGGTGAAAATGGATTCGGTTATGATCCAATACTTTATTTACCTGAGTATGATAAAACCAGTGCTGAAATTAGCTCCTGATGAAAAGAATAAAAATAAGTCACAGAGGCAAGGCACTTATGGCAATGAAGAAAAAGCTAGAGGGAATTTATGAAAATACTGATTGTTAGTGACACTCACAGGGATGGACGACATACTAAAGAAGGTAATTGAAAAAGAAAAACCCTTTAATATGTTTATTCATCTTGGTGATTTAGAAAGTAATGAAACAAAAATAAGCTATGCTTGAACCTGACTGTGCTTGTTTTTATCGTGCAGGGGAACAATGACTCTTTTCACAACTTCCAAAAAGAGAAAGAAGTTAGTATAAAATCACAAAGCTCTTTTGGTGCATGGACACCAATATGGTGTAGGTATGGGTGTAGAGATATTAAAAGATGAAGCCATATCCAGAGGATGTGACTTTGCAATGTACGGTCATACACTAGACCATATTTAAAGACTATGATGGTATTACAATATTAAATCCCGGATCACTTGGTTATCCTAGGCAGTCAGGTCATATACCTACATATATGACTCATGGATGTAGATGATAATGGCAATTTTAATATTGAAACCAAAGAAATTATGGGGCATAAACTCAATCTTGTGCATTGCACAGACTATATTTTAATCATATAAGATAAAAGAGAGAGCATTAATCTTTCACCTTAATGCTCTCTTCAAAATATTCCTGGCTCCAATGGATTAATCCTCTCTTTCTAAAAACCAGTTTTCATATCTTTGATATCCTCACGCACGGACATTCTTCTTTATATAGATGTTGCTATTCAGTTTTAATTCTATCCTCCTATAAGCTTCCTTTCACTTCTAATACATGGTTGTTATCAATCTATCTACACGGTCTATCTTTCACATAAATCCTACTTTCTCGTCATAAAATCCATATGAATACCATCCTAAACCGATTATTCAGATAGTAACTTTTAAAGTTTTCAATAATATATTATCTCTTCACAATCTTCTTATAGGCTCCGGATTAGATCTAAGTCTAATCATTACTTATGCTTTCTTTGACTGCACCTCCTTTATAAATTTCACATCTTTTTGTAGATTTGTGTTTTAAACTTTCTAAGAATATATTCTCTCTTTGTTTATGTCTACATTATATCAGATTTTTAAATCTTGTCAATACTATTTTGAAATTATTTATATTATTTTTGACTTTAATTTTATTTCATTCATTTAATCTGTTTTTAATTGCATATATTGTTTTAATTATCTGAATATTATGTTTAATTCAAAACACATTGATGACTTACAAAAACTTTCATTTAAACCTTATATTCCGACAAAATTATCTCCGGTCTGTCAACATGTGTATTTCTTTATAAAATCTTCGTTTGTCAAAAACTCCAACAATGCATCTATTGTTGCCATCATTTGTATGTGCATAATCTTTATAATAATTAAAATGGAACATCCTTTCCTCCTAGAAAGTAATATGTAATCTGCCATTTTAGCTACAGGTGAATCCTCGTATGAAGTTATCGCAATACATTTTAATCCTTTTTCTTTTGCAAGCTCCATACCCATCAGCATAGGCTTTTGGAGGCACCTGACATTGAAATAGCAATTAAAATGTCTTTTGATTCTGCCAGATTTATATGATTCATATAGTATTCTACAGACAGCCCAAAACTACTCCTTACACCCAATCGTCCCAGTCTAAAACCAATGTATTGTGATAAAGGTACAGTATTACCTACAGCAATATATGTTATAGCTACATTCTCTTATAAGCCTTTACACAATTCCACATAGTTTCACTATCCATCCTCTTTCCAATAGATATCATATTTTCAGCGTACTTAAATAACACTTTCTATTTCATCTGTACTGTTCGATACCCTAATATCACCATACTGATCCACATCTCTCGCCAGAGTAATTTAAAATTGATAATATCCTGTATATCCTATATGATGACACATACGCACTATTGTTGCATCACTTACACCACTAAGTTTTGCCAAAATTGGCAACATTACAATCTATAGTTTTATATGGATGACTACAAAATCAGCCACCTTGCGCTCAGCTAATGACAAGGTTTCATACTTTCTCCCTCATCACACTAAGAACTTCTCTCTTTAATATATTACTTTCTTCCAACACAAATCTCCTTTTTACACAAAACTAATAACATTAAAATCTACATAAAGTTCTTAATCGTTCCTCTAAATATGGCTGTAATTTTGACTGAGATGTACTACAGTAAATCAAACAATCTTTACCGGATTTAAATTATGTTTATTAATATCTATATATTCTTCAACAGCAGAATAATACCTTCTCAAGAATTCGGTACCCAAATTAAATTTGTTTATACCCCTTGAAAATGCTATAAGTAATTGATCATCCGAATTCCACTTCCACCATAGCAGTACTAAAGGGTGTATCTATTGCTTCCATCTTATCTCCTCAAGTCTCTTAATATCCAGTTTTGGTATGGATTTATACCGCCATAGGCATTACCTATTGAAACAGCTAATGCATCGACTTTTGTAGCTTCACAAAACTGTTTTGCAACCTCAGGCCTTGTATATAAATCTTCTTTACTATTATCAGATTCGTCAGCAAGTCCAACTATGTCCTACTTCTCCTTCAACACATATATCCATACTATATTGCCTTGCTTACAACTTCTTTAGTAATGTAAATATTCTTTTCCAATGAATACATAGATCCATCAATCATCAATTGAATCAAATCCAGCATCCATAGTTTTAACAACCGCCTCATAACTATAATCATGAGTCTGCATGAAGTCCTATAGGTACAATTACTTCATTAGCAAGCTCTTTAACCATAGTTGCAAAATTAGAAAAAGTCCGGCTGTATGTGAATACTTACATGTTCAGGATACAACATAATTATTGCCGGTGTATTTGTTTTCTGCTGCATACACTACTGACCTAGCCATTATATAATCCGCACAAATAAAAAGCTATTACTGCTGTATTTCTTTTTCCTTTGCCAGTTTTAATAAATTCTTCGTTTTCTCATACATTTGACTTACTCTCTCTCTTAGATCTTTTGTACAATAATCCAGTACTAATCCCCCTACAAAAGCATCTCCCAAACCTACAACTGTAGGACATTCTACGAAACTTAAGTCTTTACAAGGAATAACATATAATTCTCCATATTCTTCCTCTAACCTATTACAAAACTCTACACTATCAACTTTATTACTTATACTTTTGTATATAGATAATCTTCTTTATTAAAATCATCTCCTTTTCTAAATCTTGTGGCAGACATATTTATTCCGCTTTTCTAAAAGCCGACTTTAATAGCATTTTTCTCCATAAAGCAATAACCCAGGAAGCACTATGTATAAGTATATATATACCTGTTTTTGTATATCTTCTTGACCCCATTCATAACTTCATCAACATCCATAATATTTATTCTATAACCGATGTATTTTTGAAGTTCATCTTCATTCATCTTAAAAATATCTGCTCTATGTGATAATTTACTATGTATGTAATGTCTAAACTCTTCTTTAACATAACAACCGTCTTCCATTACAACAACTGCACTATCTGGGAGATAGGATAACATATTATATGTTTTTCTATTCTATCTTTTAATATATCAAAATCCAATATCTCTGTAGATCCCAGTAAAAATACTCACATTTTTCTTATTTCATTTTCCAAACTCTTTTTCAAGCACAGCCAAATTCAAACTATCTTCATCATATGATATTAGTATTTATTTTCTCTTGGAGTAATAAAGTCTATATCATTGGACTTTATTCTTACACCACCGGCACATTGCAAAACTATATGAGGATATATAGTTCTTTTCCCTTTACCCCCAGTATTGCCCTGAGTATTTTTGGGCAATAATTTTCTCATACTCATTGTAGCAACTTGTTTGTAATAAACCGGGATAACCAAGCTTTGAAATTGCTGCTGCAGCTCTTTGTTTGCAGTTCCACCTAATGTTATTTTTGTATTCGAAATGTTCTGCAAATTCCTTACTTAACTTTTCAGATTTAGGTATTATCTCACAACCTACCTTCTTTTTAAATGGGCAAGACTTTGCAATCCATATACTCTTTCAGATACAATTTCTATATTCATTTCCAAATCCTTGTTATGAATATTATGCTTTTTAATTTGCTCTTCAACTACACTTTTATTCCAAAATCAATTCATAATCCACACAAGTATGAAAACCCATAGCAATTTTTCATTCATACTGATTGTCCCTCTTCCAATACTAATTAATAGAGCATCGCCATATTTTCCACTTCAAATAATTTTATTTTTCTGCTGCTATTTTCTTCATCTCTTCTACACAAAGGTGGCTGTATTACATTGGGTTCTCTAGGGATTCGTCCTTTAATACCTCTCTCATTTTGTTATATTAAAGCTACCTTTATATCACTTGAGATATTTATTTTATTTACACCATCACTCTACAGCTTTTCAATTCTCACTATCCTTATTTGATGATCCTCTCTTAATACTAATGGAATAGAAACCTCTTTCCTTATATCATCTAATATATCTATTCTCAATTTAGGTACCTTATCTTTGGGATATATTCCATATCGAAGTTCCTATTGCAGCTGCCAAAACACAGTCTATTCCTGTTCTTTCCTGCAAAATCTCTTGCTTGTATAGGATTTGTATATATATATCTTCCAGATTGCAGTAGTCTCTGTGAAGATCTGTATTCCCTGTGTCCCAATTCTCCTTCCACAGAAACCCCAGCTGCACTCAGGCAAATCACAAACTTTCTTACGTATATCTACATTATGTCTTCATATTGCAATAATGATCCATCAATCGTACAGATGTAAATCCTGTCCTGATAGCATTTATAATCTGATCAATACGAAGCTCACATGGTTCTAAATGTGTATTACAGCGAGGGATTTTGGAGTTATTAACTCTTTCTACAATACCTTAACTTTCCGCATCTCAGATGTGAGTATGCTTCAGCTCATCCGGATGTGCTAGCAATAATAACGAGTGCATTCTTTTCTTCCACCTTATCTCCATAATTCCATTGAGACATGCCATAATCACTAATATTAAACACGAGGTGCAAAACCATTTTTCCTTGCTATCCGAAGCAAATCTTTTCATATTTAATATCATTCTATTCTCCCTTTTACAAAATCAACCCTTAACACCTCCGGATGACATTCCTGCAATAAAGTATTTTTGGAAAAATACAAAATAGTCATTAAAACAAGGAATAGAACCCCAAAACGCTCATAGCCATCCATTTGACTCCAGTCCTTATGCATCTTGCATAGAAAGTAAATTTATACCTATAGGAACAGTTCTCATATTGTTTGTTTGAGTCAAAGCCAGTGCAAACAAATACTCATTCCATCTTGCCTGCATAAATGTATACATTCCAACAGATACCATACTTGGTACTGCTATGGAACCAGTATATACCATAATGCTTTCCATCTCGATCCACCATCAATCATCACTGCCTCATCCAGTTCTCTTGATAATGTATTGAAATATCCAGGTCATCATCAAAATACAGTATGGCAGTGTCATTATCAAGTATGTCAGTATCAATGCCAAATATGTATTAAATAACTTCATCGTTACGATTAAACCCATATATGGAATAAGTAAAACAATAGGCAGGAATTGCCTGTACGCTTATTATTATAGAATTCAAAAACCTTTACCGGGAAAATCAAATCTACTAAATGCATAAGCAGCTAATATTCCAATTAGTAGTGTTGCAACTACTACACAAATCGAAACAATATAGCTATTGATAAAAACCTTACTTTCGTGCCATCTGTAATAACTGCAATATATGACTTAAAACTAAATGTACTGTCAATGATTTAGGTGGCCAGATTCTTGAGTTATCCTTTAATGATGAACATATCATCCAAGGGTGGGAACGAAGCAAAAATCCCGCCTATAACCAATAATATAGTAGCTATTACTTTCTTTATACCCTTATAGCTTCCTACCATACTTTAGCTCCTCACTTTTTCTGTTGTCTTGCATAGAATATTGCAGCTATTACACATACTAAAGTAGTATTGTTGCTGATGTGCCGCCATACTATAGTCAACTTTTTCGGAATGCCAGTTTATATATGTATATACTCAAAGTTTGAGTGGAATTAACAGGGCCTCCACCTGTTAACATCCAAATTACATTAAATGACTGAAGTGTCCAGATAAAAATCAACATCGCAATACTGATTAAAATAGGCTTTGGTTGTGGTATTGTAATACTGAAAAACCTCTTAATATCATTGGCCCCATCTATGACACTTTCATATAAATCTTCCGAAAATCCCTTGTAGTCCTGCTAATATACTCAATCATATAAAATGGATATCCACACCCAAATGTTTATAAAACATATAACCGGCAGTGCAATCGCTCTATCCTAAAGCCATTCAGTATCTCTATTTATCGTGGAAATAGAGATAGTATGTATTTATAATGCCGGATGGTTGTAACATCAATTTCAAAAGAATTGCAACTACAGATGCGGTAAACGCAGGGAGTATATATAACCCTTGCTATAGTTTTAGTCCTTACACTGAAATATTTTTGAATTCAATAACATTGCAAAGACGTTCCTATAACCAAATGTGCAATCACTGACGAACACAAATACAATAGTGTTATATACCGATTTCCAATAGCTACTGTCTTTAAAAAGCTTTATAATAATTTTCCAATCCCACAAAGAGGATTTTTAGATATAACCGCCTTGTCTGCAAATGAATATGAAATTACCATAAAAATCGGTACTACCATAAATACAACCATCAGTGCGATTGTAGGTAATAAATATCTATACGGAGCAGACCTTTTCCCAGCTAATATATTCATTTAATCCCTCCCATTAAGTAGTATCAACAATAAGTTTTATTTAGTTCACTCTAAAACTTATTTACCCGCATTATCTAAATAGCCTTGCCAGTTTTCCAACATCTTATTAACTTCTATATCACCTTCTAAATACAGTACCAGATCATTTGTCATAGAAGTCATAACATCTAGGCATTTGCTAATCAATAAACTCATTTATAACATAATTTTTCTTGTACTCTTCATAATACTCTTGGAACTGCTTTGGTGCAGAACTGTAATCTGGAGTAGCCACTTTACTATTAGGGAATGCGAGACATTGTAGATGCTAAGCCTGCAGATGCTGATCCATCTGTTCCATCTTTTCCACCAAGTAAGAAGTTTATAAACTCAGCTGCCGCTTCTTTGTGTTCACTTGATTCTGATACACCAACAGCCCAGCTTGCATAGCAAATACCGCTCTTATCTGTATAGCCATCTTTTACAGGTATTGTTGCAGCCTTAAAGTTAAGTTTTTCAAATTGACTCATTGTTGCAGCAGATGCTACTGTAAATGCACAATTTCCTGCTGCAAAATTGCTTGTCATTTCTGCTTCCTCTAATGTACTCATTCCCGGATATAATACACCTAAATCATATAGCTTTTTATACATCTCTGCCAAGAAGCAAGTTCAGCATTATCTTTTGTTAAGTATTTGCCATCCTTATCCTTTAGTGTAATTCCTGATGCCCAACCTGTACCCATAAACACATTCTGTATACCATTAGCATTTGTAGTTCCAAGGTTTAGAGCAAGCGCTGAATATCCTGCAACTTTTACCTTCTCTCTAGCCTGCTCAAGCTCAGTCCATAGTTTGCAGGTATGTTTTTCAACTGACTTTTCCAGAATATCCATATTTACATACATTGGATATGCAAAAATTTAATATAGGTACTACATACTCGGTGTTGTTACTTTCCACATCACTTGCCAGATCCATCTTAACATCTAATGTTGAAAGGTCTGTCAAAATCCCCCTATCAACAAACTCAAAAGCTATCTCATCTATACTGAGTACATCTGCAATTGTGCCATTTGTTGCACCTGCTGATTGCTGTCTTAGTATCTGCCCAAGGTGCTGTAAGAAGCTCTGCCTTGTTACCTGTAGCAGCCTCGTACTCATCCACATATCTTCTGTAGATATCCTTCCGGCAACTCTCCACCCTCACTGCTGGAATTTGATAGTTACTCCCTCTGGGGCTGCCTCTTGTGTAGCTCCTCCGGGCTTTCACTGATAGATGCACTATTACCACATCCAACAAGGCTTGTTAGCAACGCACATAACAACACTGTGGTCATTCCCAACTTAAAGTCTACTTATTTTCATATTACTCCTCACTTTCCGAGAAATTTTATTTTTATTTTTGTAATTTTATTTTATAAAATTTCTCATTTACGTTATATTTGTAATTTAATTTTACATCTCAACTTGTTTTTGTCCAATATACAAATATTTTTCTCTATTATAACTATTTAGCTTTATTCTTTTGTGCATATTGTCTTCAAATAATTTTACCATAGGAATTATACGTGAAATAATATTTTTGTATTCAAAAACAATCATATATTGATAAATATTTTCAAAGCTAATAATATTCAAATAAGCCATCACAAACTGACATTTTTCATCGTCTTTATGATATAATACATTCCATGTTAAACAGTACTTTTTATTAACTATATAATAATACTTGGAGGAATTTTAAGATTAATATATGGACACAACTTTGAGGCAAACTTTAGAGCATAAAATATCGCAAAAATGATACAATCTGTAAATATATTGCAGATGAACTCTCAAGAGTTAAATGATTATATAAAAGCAAATCTCACTGAAAATCCCTTTATTGATGTAAATGATGAATTTGTATATAGAAAAATGAAGATGCTATAAAAATATCTGAACATAATATTTCAAGCTTTGAGCTTCAAAATGTTGATTACTCCCTCTCTTCTGATGAGAATAGTTTCGAAAAACATTTATGTTTCCACAAGAGGAAACTTTATGTGAAAATCTTCTTTCTCAACTTTTGTGTAGGTGACTATACTATGAAGGAGAGAAATCTTCTCTATAGCAACTAGTTTAGATAATAATGGATATCAAGCTGTCAAGGTCCATTATTAGTTGTTATTCAAGCTGTATACATAGCTTGCTGATATTGGATAGGGTATTATAGAACTCATCCTTATATTGGCAACTGCTACACAGCTTGAATGTCATATAGCATGTATTTTGAAGCCTGTTGGCATTTTACAATTCTTGTATGACTGCTGACAGAAGCAAAGTCAAAACCTGTTTTACTTTCCTTTATGAAGTTTTCCATCAAGCCTCTTTTGCAATAGAACTTGATAAGATATTCAGGGGATGACTCCATGTTTGTAACAATCAATGTATACATGTAAGTCATTTGGTTTTCAGGTTTTTCAACTTTACAGACAACACGTCTTTCATGAGGCCAAGGACCTGCCTGATACATGAATTCACCATAAACTACAGCATAATCCACTTTGTTGTTTTTTGTGATTTCATCAAGTTCATCTACAAGATATGATGCATTATCACGAAGTATAGCATTTTCTTTCATACCGAGTCCCATCGTGAAGCTGAATTTTAATCAAATCTCCTTTGATTCCATCATAGCAAACAAGTGGATGGTAACCGTTACTTTGATGGTGGAAGTTAAATGCTCTGCCTTCCTGTTTGCCATAGGCATTAAGAAGTGTTGAGTCCAAATCTAAAATGATAGCTTCCGGCATCTGAATGCTATAAACTTTCTTTCGAAGAATTTGATTTTATTGAAAGGAACTGATTCAGCGAATCCTCATCCATACGATTATGAAATCTTGAAATGGTCGGTTGTGATGCTAAAGTGTCTTTATTTAGCACTGCTTTAAACATAGGATCATTTGTAAGTTCATCTGAAGCATTATCTTCAAAAATAGCCTGCAATGATCATATATATCATCTGAAGAAGGTTTTCTTTATCAGTGTGATAACGGAATAATGCAGAATCATTGGTCTTAAATGATTGACTGAAAAGTTTGCCTGCAAATTCTTTTATAAAAAGTAGCCTGCATCGGAGGATAAATCGCCTCCATCAAAATTAATTTTAATTTTTCTATTGCTTTCAAGTGATAAGGTTTACAATACTCATAAGGGCTTCTTTGTGTGATTATGTTGAGTTTTGTCACCTTAATTTTACCACAAATGGACGCTCTTTTTATTCACTTAATAGGTGAAAAGCAATATTTTGTTAAAATATAGTAATTATGTGGCTTTTTAAGCCACTTTCATGGAGTTACCATAGATAGTCTAGGCTCATTCATCCTTAATATCAGCCATCTTACTATTTGGAATAATATCTGTAATAGGTCTACCTACAATGTCTTCTTTTTCTTCTAAGAAAGAACTAGCTATCATTAATATCAACTAACTATGGCATTTGCATCTACTACAATAAATCCATCATTTGTAAGTCGGAGAACTTCTTCAAAAACCCTTGCATAGAATTCTTTTTCCATATTGGCTCCTAAAAATCTTCCCTTATGTATGTCCCAAACCGCTTCTATACTGTGTTTATTCTTTACATAATCATCTGCTGCCTTGCTCATATTTTTAAGAAGCTTCTTTGTCGTTATAAAGTGTAACGCATTTTGTTTACAAAATC
>BNJV01002412.1_pt1 | contig 35863 bp, 38 predicted proteins | sample 8540591 | NCBI WGS metagenome assembly BNJV01 (sample SAMD00202457, study PRJDB9452) | human saliva metagenome | host: Homo sapiens
TTGCTAAATCGTGAGGCCGTGTTAACTGGCGCGTTCGAATCCCCCATTCTCCGTAAATAAGGGAGCTAGCATGCCTCCTCCTTTTCTTGTTTTATAATGTTTTCTCTAGAAAAATTGTTTCTTGTTGTTTGTTTGAACTTGTTTTGTTGAGTTGTTCTGCTCTAATCTGTATTTATATGCTGTAGGATTTATTGGTTGCGAGTTGGAAATGAATAAAATTAAAGATGTCTAAATTTTTATTTCTATTTTGCTATTAGAATCATGCGGTGAGTTTGATAGTTTCTCCTATTTCATCATGGGTCGTTTCCGTAACGGGTGATTTTTGTCCAGTGTTGATCAGGGTAGTTGCTATTCCTTTTAACTATCTTGCTAAGGAAAAGAAAAAGGTTCAGTTAATAGAGAGACCTATCAAGAAAAACATGAAACCCCAAAGAAAGTAACAATTTACAATCTTGAAGAGAAAAGCAAAACAATTCTGATGCCTTAAAATTGAGAATGAGCTAGTTGTGTTCTCTCTTAGAGTTACGTGGTAATGATCAAAAGTGCTGATGATTACTGCAGTTATCTCTCGCTCTCCATCTACTTGGAAAAATGAATTAACCTTTGACTAAAGGGACAGTCAAGCAATGTGACAACCTCTATGCTGGCTATATTTGCTAACGGTGGTTTGATCGGAGCAAGCACTAGTGTTTCTGATTCTCAGTGTCGTTAGTCTACTCTACAGAATGAAAAGAATGATAGTTCTATTGCCATTAAAATTCAGACAAAAACCAGCTTTGGCCTATGGCATTATTGTTGGTTTTGACACTGAGAAGTCGCTTATCGTCAGCGGCTAAATACGGTGATGGAAATTGAAGGAGCAACTGTGACGACAAGTGGTCTAGGTACTTAATGCTGAGAATGTTTTTGGTTGGTCAGGGTTTTATCAATATCAGCTAGTAGGACCAATTAAACAAGGAAGTTTTGCGGTGAAGCCTGCTGCAGATTTGTCTGATATCCGCCGGTTTTTGTTGGTGAGAAAATTAGTATGAAAATAAGAGGAACTTTTTACAACTTTGTTTTTATTTCTGATCTTCTTCATTGATGGTCAATTATCAAGAAGTCTTTGTGATCTTTTTGCTGAGAAGTGGCATCCGGCAAGTCATATTTTATTGTTTTTACAGTTTTCTTTATAAACTTTTCAAAAGGAATATATATCCTCTTTTTACTTTAGGGCTTTTACGATGTTTATTATTTACATGTGATTGGGCTTTTCACCTTCATACTGCCTCTACTGACAGTTGCCATCTATCATTTTCTTTCTGTATTTTTGCTAAATCGCTGGACACGCGTTTTAGCAATCATTACGATTGTCTTCCTTTTTGAAATGATTAACTTTTGTTTCTGCATTCTGATTGCACTTAGCAAGCTTTTACATTCCCTGATTTATTATCTATGCTTTTGGTGCCAACTTTAGTATTTAATGCCTTTCTTTTCCTATTGTTACAGCCTTTGTTTGAAAAAGTCTATTTATGATGATTTAGAAATAGAAATGTAACGAATGCGTAATATATAGCCAGAATATTTTTGATATACTACATAATGTCTTATTAAGAAGAGTGTTAATATCTTTATGAAGAAAAGCCTGCTACATCAGTTTATTAAGTGCAGTGATCCTTTTCACAGGTGCTGTGCTAGTAAATGTTGTAAAAGCTGATAGACAGATGATAAAATTGCAGGTCAAAATAGTAAAATTGATAGTTTAACAAATCAACCAAAAGCACAAGCACAAGTTGATGAAATTTAAAAACAAGTTTCGCTAGTCTAAAAGCAACAAGAAGTGCTTCAAGCAGAAAATGAAAAATTGAATGCTGAATCTGCGAAAACTTACTGCTGAAATTGAAGAGTTATCAAAGAATATTGTTGCTCGTAATGAGTCTCTGCAAAACCAAGCGTAGTGCTCAAACAAATGGTACAGCAACAAGCTACATCAACACAATCATCAACTCTGCTTCAAACTCACTGAAGCTATCCCTCGTGTAGCAGCGATGAGCAGAAATCGTTTCGGCTAACAAACAAAATGCTGGAACAACAAAAAGAAGATAAAGAAAAGATTTCTGAAAACAAGTTGCTACAATGAAGCTATCAATACAGCCATTGCAAACCAACAAAAACTTGCAGACGATGCTCAAACGTTGACAACTAAGCAGGCTGAACTTAAGGTTGCTCAACTGAACCTTGCAGCTGAAAAAGCAACTGCTGGAAAATGAGAAAAATAGTCTCTTAGAGCAAAAAGCAGCAGCTGAAAAACGCGGCAGCTGAGGCAGCAGGCAGAAGCAGCATAAGAACCAGCAACAAGCGCAACAACAGCTATCCTGCTTTGCGGAAAATACAAAGCGCTTGCAGCACGTTCAAGCTGTAAATAATAGTGGAACTCCTGCAGAAGCAGCAGTTGCTAGCATCAGGAGTTGTTGCAACTCCATCATATATGTCTTTCAGCATCAACTTATCCTGTAGGTCAATGTACTTGGGGTGCTAAGACTTTGGCACCATGGGCTGGCGATTACTGGGGTAATGGCGGCCAATGGGCAGCTAGTGCAGCAGCAGCAGGCTTTCCGTACGGGATCCACAACCACAAGTTGGAGCCATCGCATGTTGGAACGACGGTGGCTACGGACACGTTGCAGTCGCAACAGCAGGTTCAATCTGCTAACAACATTCAAGTATCAGAAGCAAACTATGCTGGTAACCAATCAATCGGTAATCACCGTGGATGGTTTGACCCAACAAATGCACAAGGATACGTAACATACATCTATCCAAACTAATGAAATATGAAGGAGAGCTGGGACAAAAGTCCCTAGCCTACTCACTTGTCTTTGGATTGTCGAGCAAGCCTGCGTGGTTGAGTGGGCTCTCACTACGCTGATTTCATCAGCTTTTGCAGCCCTACTCAGCACTGTGCGGAGTGGGACGACGAAATCGAATTCATCGAATTACCGATTTCGGGTCCCTCTCTCCTTTGTATATTGAAAAATTGCTAGAAAAGCGTTACAATGGTAGAGTAGGACAAATGCAATTGGTTACAATAAAAACGACTGATTTAGAATCTGGAGGGAACTGCATGTCTTTTCTGATTTAAAGCTCTTTCGCTCTTTCTTCTAATCAAGAATTAGCGCAGCGTGCTGCAGCGAGTTGGGATGCCGCTTGGGAAATCAACGGTTCGTCAATTTTCTGACGGGAAATTCAAGTAAACATCGAAGAAATCGATCCGTGGTAAGCACGTTTTTATCTTGCAGTCAACCAGCTCACCCGTCAATGACAATCTAATGGAAATTTTGATCGATGGTGGATGCCTTGAAGCGGGCTAGTGCAGGAGTCTATCAACGTAGTGATGCCTTACTATGGCTATGCTAGACAGGACCGAAAAGCTCGTGCTCGTGAGCCAATTACATCTAAATTAGTGGCTAATCTAATGGAGATTGCTGGGGTAGATCGCCTATTGACCATTGATTTGCATGCTGCTCAGATCCAAGGTTTCTTTGACATTCCTGTCGACCATTTGATGGGAGCGCCTTTGATTGCTGATTATTTTGAGCGTCGGGAGTGCGTTGGTAGCGACTTGCGGGTTGTCAGTCCAGACCATGGTGGTGTCAGCCGCGCTCGTAAGTTGGCTGAATTTCTCAAGACTTCGATTGCGATTATCGATAAACGTCGCAGCGTTGATAAGATGAATACCAGTGAAGTCATGAATATCATTGGTAAGGTGGAAGGTAAGACCTGTATTCTGATAGATGATATGATTGACGCAGCGGAACTATTTGTCGTGCGGCAGACGCTTTTGGCAGAGTCCGGTGCTATGGAAGTCTATGCGAGCTGATACTCACCCAGTCTTGTCAGGACCAGCTATGGAAAAATATCCAAAAATCTGCTATCAAAACTTGTGGTTTTCAGATACCATCACCTTTCAGAGGACAGATTAATCGATAAGATTGAGCAGATTTCTATCGCTCATCTCTTGGCGAAGCCATCGTCGGATCCATGAAAAACGTCCGCTCTCTTTTTGAAGTAGCAAAAAGGCTTAAAAGTGCCTTTCGATCAAGATTTTTAGTAAAAGACTTGACAATTTGAAGAATATTTCATATACTATACATAGTAACGATAGTTACCACAAAAAGTTTTTATATAAAAAGGGAAAACAAATGAAAAAGTTGTACTTTTCTAGCGTAGTAGCTCTTTCATTGTTCGCTAGTAGCAGTACCAGTATTTGCTGAAAATCAATCAATGGTGGAGCAAATACTCCAGGTGCAAAATATGATTCACGTGAATCTTATGAAAACCAAACTGAATTCGTAAAATGGTCGTAAAGCTAACGAATATGTTGGTGGTCACCAAGATAACGTTGATGCTATCGCATCACAAGACCCAGCAGTAGTTGAAGCTACAAAAGAACTCGATGCTGTTGAAGGTGGATCACACCTTTACGGTGAAAAGGAAGCTGCTTGAAGACGCATTGAATGCTGCTCGTAATGCTGCTCGTAACGGTAAAATCAAAGAGATCTCAAAACATAACACTGTTGACAAGAACAATTTACTACATCTTGAACGAAACTCCAGAACAAAAGAATCGTCGTTACGAAGAAGAACATGGTGAAGAACAACCAAGCTGAGATAAAGCATCAGATAAAGCTGGAGACAAAGGTACTACACCTGCATCTAAAGAAGAAGCAGCTAAGACTGAATCTAAAGCTGGTAAAGATGCTAAAGCTGGACAAAAAGCAGCTGGTAAAGCTCTTCCAAAAACTTCTGCAGTTAAATACCTTATGTTTTAAAACAATTGTACTATCGTAATTTAGTATCACTGGACCCTGAGTTCAGCGATATAGAAGGATTTTATAGGATATCTATGAGAAGAAGAAGACAAAAACAACAGCAGATTGGAAGATTTTTGGTGGTTTAGGAGCTTTAATTGTTGTGCTATTTTAGCAGGGATCTCCTCCAACAGGCAAACTCTTCGAATTCTGCATGCTAAATCATCCACTAGTCAGGTAGGTAAGGTAACTTATACACCAAGTAAGGAAGAAAAGGAATATCTGACTCAATCGTTTTAATGGCTTTCTGAAAGCGATCAATCCCGGAAACGGTGGCTCTATGTCTATGCTCCTGGTACAGAATTGGACGAGCCAGTTGTACAGACCGGTGATAACTCAATCCTGACTTTGGATAAGACCTTTGATGGTGGAAATCAACTTATTTGGGGACTAGTCTTTCATGGATACTGATAACAAGAAGAGACTTTTAGTGACCGTTTGACTCTGGCTCTTTGGGCTATGCTCGTGGTAGTCAGGTTGGTGATCACCGGATGTTTAATGATGTGAACTTTATGATAAAGACAGGAATACTTTGATCAGCATCCATATGTTGTCATTGAAACACCCAGAGCGTAAGCTTTACTTATCAGGTAATGGGCTTGGTGATCGTTCCAGAAGAGACTGCTTTTTATCGGATTAAGTTTGATGATGATAAGGATTTTGAAACCAGCTCAAGAATATCTATGAAGCTGTCGTACCAAAGAGATTCAAAAATTAAGATTAAGGCTAGTGATAAGCACGTTGTGTTGTCAACTTGTCGTGAAGAGGACGAGACGATCTGTTCTAACCTCTATCTACGTCAAATCCCAGACTCTGAACTACAGGATTTCTAGCTAAGCATGGAAATGATGCTTTACTTTTACAGGTAACTCGTGAATAAAAATCGTGATTTTTCCTGATGTTTTTCTTCTCTATAAATCAGATGGATTTTGCGCAGGTGCTGCATTTATAGTATAATAGTTCTATTAGATTATCGGAGGCGGCTATGGATTTGACTCAAGAAGTTTAATAAGAATTTAGATAAAAATTGAAGTGTCTCTGATTCGCTCGTTTGACCAGTCCATTTCTACGATTCCGTGTGTTTTGCGGCTGACCTTGGGGGAGCCAGACTTTACGACACCGGATCATATCAAGGAGGCGGCCAAGGCAGCCATTGATGCCAATCAGAGCCACTATACAGGGATGAGCGGGCTTTTTGGAGCTGCGGCAGGTGGCGGCTGATTTTGTCAGGAGAAGTACCATCTGAACTATCGTCCCGAAGATGAAGTCTTAGTCACTGGGGCAACTGAGTTCTGTCCGCGACTCTGACGGCTATTCTGGAGGAGGGCGACAAGGTCTTGCTACCAGCGCCGGCTTATCCAGGCTATGAGCCGATTGTGAATTTGGTCGGGGCGGAGATTGTCGAGATTGATACGACAGAAAACGACTTCGTTTTGACTCCTGAAATGCTTGAGCAGGCTATCTTGGCGCAAGGTGACAAGCTCAAGGCAGTCATTCTCAACTATCCGGCCAATCCGACTGGTGTGACTTATTCGCGGGCGCAGATTGAGGCTTTGGCAGCTGTATTGAGCAAGTATGAAGTTTTTGTCGTCTGCGATGAGGTTTATTCTGAATTGACCCATACGGAGCAGGGACACGTTTCTCTTAGCGAATATTTGCCTGAGCAGACCATCGTCATCAATGGCTTGTCCAAGTCTCATGCTATGACGGGCTGGCGACTAGGCTTTATCTTTGCTCCTGCTGTTTTTACCGCTCAATTGATCAAAAGCCATCAGTATCTGGTGACGGCGCCAATACCATGGCTCAATATGCAGCTATTGAAGCTTTGACGGCTGGTAAGGATGATGCCCAACCCATGAAGGCGGAATACGTCCAGCGGCGGGATTACATTATCGAACAGATGACGGAGCTGGGTTATCAGATTATCACTTCAGACGGTGCTTTCTATATTTTTGCTAAAATTCCAGAGGGTTACAATCAAGATTCTTTTACCTTTTTGGGGGATTTTGCTGAGAAGAAGGCTGTGGCCTTTATCCCAGGAGCGGCCTTTGGCCAGTATGGAGAAGGCTATATCCGCCTGTCTTATGCAGCCAGCATGGAAACCATCATGAAGCTCTGAAACGGCTCAAGGAGTACATGAAGAGAATGCTTAGACCGTTAACGAGCAAGAGTTTGATTCTCTATAATCGGAATTTCCGAAAGATGATAAACTTGGTCAAGATCTTTACGGAACAGGCTGGCAAGCGAATAGTTTTTCGTGAAACATGCTGGAAAGTCTAAGCTGGCACCAGTCATCCAGCCTCTGACGGCGGCAGAATCTTTGATGAAAATCAATGATGACGGACCTCAGCTATATCGAAGATTACCAAGCTGTGGAAAGTTACGGGCAAACTCAAGGGAGATCTCTTTGTCATGGTCTATGCCAGCTATGTGGGCAGTTCTAGCGGATGCTAGTATTCAGGACAATCAGCCAGATCCGGCCCTCTTTGCATTCCTGCAAAAAGACACTGGATTTGATGAATCAAGGGATGGACAGAGGTTTTGACAAATATTTTTGAAATTCAGATTTTTATCTCGCTTTGGGGTTTCTCTGAATTTTCCAGGACTGTGTTTTTGTCATCGGACAGGTCTGCCTTTTGATTTTTCCTTTCAATATGGTGGGGTGCTCTGTCCAGAGCATTATCACAAGGATGCTCATCGCAGTCATCTCAATCCCAATATTCTTTTTAGCTCAACTGCCTTCAGGCGGTTCAGTTTAGTGAGCTGAGACGATTTCCCCGCCTGCCGGAAATCAAGCGACAGATCAGGGATTTTATGGATCAACTCATGATGAATACGTGGGTATTCATCTCAAAATCAAAGAAATTTATCGACTCTCTGGGCGACTGCAGGTATTTTACAAGACAAACATGAGGAAGAACAGCATGATAGCTATTGATGCCATGGGCGGAGACAATGCCCTCAGGCTTTTAGTCGAAGGTGCCAATCAGGCTCTGAGAGATTTCGGATATTGAGATTGTTCTCTGCGGGGATGAGGCTAAGATTAGACCTCTGTTGACAGCGACAGAGCGTGTCAGCATCGTTCATACGGATGAAAAAGATTGACTCGGATGATGAGCCGACCAAGGCTATTCGCAAGAAGAAGCAGGCTAGCATGGTTTTTAGCAGCCAAGGCAGTCATAGGATGGAGAAGCAGATGCGGCTTCTGTCTGCCGGTAATACAGGAGCGCTTTTTGGCGGCGGGCTTTTTATCGTCGGACGGATCAAAAATATTGACCGACTCAGGGCTTTTTATCCACTTTACCGACTGTGGATGGTCGTGGTTTTGATATGCTGGATCTGGGGCAATGCTGAAAATACCCTCACCATCTGCATCAATATGCTATTCTAGGTTCTTTTTATGCGGAAAATGTTCGTGGCATTAGCAGCCACGCGGCTGGCTTTGCTCAATAATGGCACTGAAGCCAGCAAGGGAGATCCTTTGCGTAAGGAAACCTATGCATTGCTGGTAGCGGATGACAAGCTGAACTCATCGGTAATGTGGAGGCGCGTGACCTTATGGATGGAGTGCGCAGATGTTGTCGTGGCAGATGGCTTTACGGGCAATGCTGTGCTCAAGTCTATCGAAGGAACGGGCCATTAGCATCCCTAGGCCAGCTCAAAAAGGCTGTGCTAGGTGGTGGTCTCAAGGCTAAGCTAGGAGCTTTGTTACTCAAAGACAGCCTACAGGAAATGCGTAAGAGTCTGGACTATTCCAGTGCTGGTGGGGCCGTTCTCTTTGGTCTTAAGGCACCAGTGGTCAAGACACACGGTTCAAGCGATGCTAAGGCCGTATATAGCACCATTCGTCAGATCCGAACCATGCTGGAGACAGATGTTGTCGGAAAATCTGTGGTGGAATTTTCAAAAGAGGTGGATACAGAATGAATCAAGAACAAAATTTTTCAAAAAAGTACAGAGATTATCCAAGAACGTCAAGGAAAGGACTTTGTTGTCCAGCCAACTTTGGGCTTAAAAGATGATTTAGGCGCTGATTCTGTTGACTTAATGGAATTCATCCTGACTTTAGAGGATGAGTTTGCGATTAGAAATTTCAGATGAGGATGTTGATCGCTTTGAAAAATGTCGCAGATATTGTTGCCTATTTGGAAAAGAAACTAGCGAAGTAAGAAATCGACTTCGATTTGAACAGATGAAAAAACCTTGGTTGATAAAACCAAGGTTTTTTAGTAAAATTATTTTGGATAAATATAGCTGACAGCTCCTTGACCGGCGGCGTAAGGATTGAACCAGCCACGGAAGTTGCCAATGTACTGTTTGCCCGGCATAGTTGGATTCTTTGATTTGGATGCGGGTGTTGGATCTCGACATAGGGTGACAACACCGACATGCCCAGTAACCGCCATCGGTCCAGCAGATGATGGCTCCGACTTTGTGGTGCAGCTTCCTGTTCGAAACCAGCTGCGCGTGCACCAGCTGCCCATTGGCCGCCGTTGCCCCAGTAAGGACCAGCCCAAGGAGCCAGTACTTTTGCTCCCCAAGTACACTGTCCATGAGGATAAGAGGATGCTCCTGCATAATCAGGTGTAGAGGGGCTGGCTCAGTGTGGTTGGTTTATCAACCTGATAGCTAGCACCTGTAAGTCCAGTCATCTGTCCATTGAGATTACGGTAAACATGGGTATGGAAGAGTCCATTTCAGCGTGCTGTTGCGTATTGATGGTAAATTTATACAAGCTCATTGCCCGCTTTGTTAGCAGTGTACCATTTGATATCATCCCGGCCGCTGACTTCGACCAAGTTGGTAGAGAAATGGTTCCCGGTCCGAAAAGCATCGGAAACGCTCACTTCGTAATTGTAGGTAGAGATTTTATTGACAGAAACCTTGGCTTTGATATTTTTCAGCGGAGAGGGTGAGCTGTTCGTCGCATAGCTATGCTCGCTACCATCTTTGTACTTAACGTAGACTATGATTGGTGTAGCTTCCAGATAAGGCTTTCGGGTGGTTGCGGATATTGAATTGTGCAGTAAAAGTCCCATCTCCATTGTTACTCGCGTCATACCACTTGATATTGCTTTGATTCTGGGTACTCCAAATAGGGACGCGGACGGATTGAATTGGCTTAGATGCGGCAGTTTCAGTGACTTTTACAGTGTAGGTTCCCTCTTCCTGATTGATATTTTCAACAGAGAAAAGCGGTTTTTGGTCTTTTTGAGAAGGAATCTTGCCAGCATCTATTGTAGTAGTCGCTCCTGCCAAACATGTAAAGGCTGGATTGACATAGCTTTCGCCATAAAGATGAATATGGTAAGTTCCCGTATCGTAATTGTGTTTCTTCAGCTCGACTCTAACGCTATAACTGCCGTCAGGATTTTTCCTGCCTGATACCATTGTAAATCATCTTGCCCCTTATTTTCAGACCAGGTTGGGACAGTGACCTTATACATGGATTCAGGAATATTTTTGATAAGGATTTCCATAATGCCGGGTTCAGGGAAGCTTGTCTGAATGATCGGATTAGGGCTTTTCAGATGGAAAGTGGTGCCCGATTGGTAAATCATTTTGCCGTTTTTATTTTCATAAGTATCTACGAAATATTTTCCATATCCCTTGTGCTTAGAAAAGTTAAATTCAGTACTCTCTTGCCCAGCTTCATACCAATTAAGGTCATCGCCACCATTTCCATCAGACCAAACTGCATGGACAATTTTTGAGTTCCCTTTGGTCTTATTTCATCGTAAAATTGATTCGGCTGATTTGTCCAGATGTTGTGACGCTTGTCTTGCTAGCAGGCTTATTAACAGTGAAGGTGAGTGCCATTTAAGCCAATCATTTTTCCATTTATCTTGATATGGGTATGAACATGGAAGATTGCCAGGCCAGCGTGCTGCCGGAGGTCAATGGCTGTGCTGGATGTCTGAGGTGTGTGTACCATTTCAAATCATCCTGCCCATTTTGCGTCGGACCAGACTGCGTGGGAAATAGGCATAGGAACTTGAGCCTTGGAGCGGGCATAGAATCTGCGCCGTATCCCCAGTAACATTGACTGTTACATTGCTGGCACGATCAGTGGGGGCCTAGAACTTTGTTTCCAGCCAGTTGATGCAACAGCTTGAGCCGTTGAATGACTGGCAAAACAGCCCAAGGACTGCTCCGATGATAAAAACAGCTTCTGATATTTTTCATCATCTCTTTGAATAAGTAATTTGGATGTATTCCATTTAGATTATTCGGGAAAAACATAGAAAAATTTTAAAAATGATGATAGTTGAATTTCTAATTTGTTTTAGTTTATGGCGGGATCTTGATATTTGAAATAGAAAAGTAATGAAATAGTCAAAAATATCAAAATAATAATATGGGTAGACTTTTATTTGTCAGATACATGGATATTCCCTAACAAAATAGAGATTATTTCTCTTCTTTTCCTGCTTATCTCATGGAATAAAGCGAACGATTATGATACATAATTTAGATAAATAATTCGTATACGGTGATTTTTACGTGATGTGTTAGCAATTGCGCAAGCACCTGTGATGATAGATGTTGAGGCATCTCAGCTATGAAGCTTTTTAGTTGTTGGTTCAGGCGGTCGTGAGCATGCGATTGCCAAGCAGTTATTTAGAATCTCAGGATGTGGAGCAGGTCTTTATCGCTCCACGGAAGTGATGGTATGATCCTAGATGGACTAGACTTGGTGAGATATTGGAATTTCCGAACATTCTAAATTGATTGAGTTCATAAAGGAGAATGATGTTCGCTTGGTCCTTTATCGGTCCGGATGATGCCCCCGGCAGCTGGGATTGTAGATGATTTTAACCGCTGTGCTCAAGGCTTTTTGGTCCGACCACATGGCTGCGGCTGGTGGAGATGGTCGAGGATTTTGCCAAGGAAATCATGAGTGAAATACGGTAAAGCCGACAGCGTTTATGGCACATTTTTCCGACTTTGAGGAGGCTAAGGCCTATATCGAAAGGCAGGGTGCTCCTATCGTAGTTAAGAGCGGACGGATTGGCACTTGGGAAAGAGCGTTGTCGTAGCGGAGACCGTAGAGCAGGCAGGGTCGAGGCCGCTTGCGATGCTCTTGGATAATAAATTCGGCGACAGCGGTGCGCGTGTGGTTATCGAAGAGTTCTCGGACGGCGAGGAGTTCTCCCTCTTTGCCTTTTAGTCAATGGTGACAAGTTTTACATTATGCCGACGGCTCAGGACCATCAGCGGGCCTACGATGGGGACAAGGGTCCTAATACTGGTGGGATGGGAGCTTATGCGCCAGTCCCTCACTTACCACAGAGTGTGGTTGACACAGCGGTTGACACTATTGTCAAGCCAGTCCTTGAGGGCATGATCAAGGAAGGTCGCCCTTATCTGGGCGTGCTCTACGCAGGCTTGATTTTGACAGTGGACGGGGCCTAGGCCATCGAGTTCAACGCGTTTTGCGGAGATCGGAAACTCAGATTATCTGCCTCGCCTGACTCTGACTTTGCGCAAAAGTCTCACGGATATCCTTGATAGCAAGGAGCCGAACATCACTTGGACAGACAGGGTGTGACTCTGGGGTGGTTGTCGCATCCAATGGCTACCCTCTAGACTACGCAAAGGGCGTCGAGTTGCCAGCCAAAACCGACGGCGACATCATCACCTTCTATGCAGGGGCTAAGTTTGCGGAAAATAGCAGAGCACTGCTGTCAAATGGCGGACGTGTCTATGCTCGTCACTACAGCAGATACCAGTCAAAGAAGCCCAAGAAACCATCTACCAAGAACTATCCCACAAAAAACAGAGGGCCTCTTCTACCGAACCGATATCGGAAGCAAGGCTATAAAGTAAAGATACAAGAATAGCGACGCAGTCGTCAAACATGTTAATGGTCGTTTGATTTGCGAGCGTTAGCGAGCTAATATCAGAACAATTACGCCGTTGTGAAAGAACGATTGGATGATAAGCTAATCGTTAAGGAAATCGGAAAGACCTTGGGCTTCCGATTTAGACATGAGACACCATTTGGTGGCTGCTCGTCCCTCACAACTTCAAAGGTGATTGGTGAAAGGAGAAGAAATCATGGACTAAACCAATTGTTCATCATCATGATCAAAAATCCGACTGGGCTACCATGCAAAAACCGCCGAGTGCTGGACCACTTTGGTGTAGCCTACGAAAAGAAAGTCGTCTCTGCCCACCGTACACCCGACCTCATGTTTCAACATGCAGAAGAAGCCCGCAGTCGTGGCATCAAGGTCATCATAGCCGGTGCTGGTGGCGCAGCCATTTGCGGTATGGTAGCAGCCAAAACCACCCTGCCTGTCATCGGTGTACCAGTCAAATCACGCGCCTTAGCGGTCTGGACTCTCTATTAGCAGATGCCGGGCGGTGTGCCAGTGGCAACTATGGCAGTGGTGAATCAGGAGCGACAAACGCTGCTCTGACTGCCCTTCGGATCTTGGCGATTGAAGACCAAGACCTAGCAGCAGCGCTAGCTGATTTTGCAGAAGAACAAGGAAAAATCGCTGAGGAGTCTAGCAATGAGCTCATCTAAAACAATCGGAATCATTGGTGGCGGTCAGCTGGGGCAGATGATGGCCATTTCTGCTATCTACATGGGGCACAAGGTCATCGCGCTGGATTCTGCTGTGGATTGCCCAGCTCTCGTGTGGCGGAAATCATCGTGCGCCTTATAATGATGTGGATGCCCTCCGTCAGTTGGCTGAGCGTTGCGATGTTCTCACATGAGTTTGAAAAATGTCGGTACTGACGGTTTGGATGCCGTTATCAAGGATGGTCAGCTCCCTCAAGGAACGGATCTGCTCACATTCATAAATCGGATCTTTGAAAGGACTTTCTCTCAAACAAGGCCCAAGTCACCGTGGCACCCTACAAGGTCGTGACTTCAGCCAAGATTTAGCAGATATTGACCTGTCGAAAACTATGTTCAAGACTGACAGGTGGCTACGATGGACATGAGGCACGGGATTATTCGCTCAGGAAGACTTGGAGGAAGCCTACACACTAGCTGATTCAGCAGCCTGTGTCTTGGAAGAATTGTCCACTTTGACCTTGAAATTTCTGCATGTGTCGAAAATGGCAAGGATGTGATGGTTTCGGTTCAGGGAAAATATCCATCGCAATAATATCCTGTCTAAGACCATTGTGCCAGCCGCGTTTTCAGAAAGTCTGAGCTAAGGCCATAAAGCAATGGCAGTGTGAATCGCAGAACAGTGAAGCTGTCTGGAACGCTGCGTGGAAATGTTTGCGACCACTGATGACATCATTGTCAATGAAATTGCCCGAGACCCATAACCACACTACTCTATCGAGCCTGCGACTTCTCGCAGTTTGATACTTATATTCTGGGCGTTCTCGGGCACCATTGCAGCTATCCACCTACATGCTGCTCGTCATGCTCAAATGTTCTTAAACAACATGTCGAGGCCGCTTCCAACAAATATGTCACAGAAAATCCAGCTGCCCATCACATGTACGTAAAATAAAGAGACACAACGCAGATGAGGACATGACTTTGTTTAGTGATGCGCGGATGAGGTTGTGGAGTTTGGGAAAAGAATTGATAGTTTATGATTCAAATTACTTATCAACGCTGATGAGAGGATAAGACTGGACGGTTTGTCAAGTTTTGTATGCTGGTGGACCGCAAAAGTGAAAGCAAAGTAGAAGAACTAGTTCTCTACTATCCAGAAAACTATCTAGATTTACGATTTACACTGGATACAGATTTGAATACACTAGCTCACTATCCGTCTGTATTTTATTGGAAAGAGTTTGATGTGAAGTAAAATTTTAGGGGATATCATATGCAATTTGAGGTGAGTTATTAACAAAAATATTAGCCTTGTCAAACTTGATGAACTTTTCTTTGTTCAGAGATGGTATTATTTCTAGTGACCACGGTAGGTTTGATGAGAATGTAGCGATGTTCGATTGACTATAAAGTGTTCTTAGAAAATGACGAATTTACGATAAGTATCCAACAATTTCAGAAGTGGAATAGTCGAAATTTCCTTAGTTATGAATAGTAATTATAAATTGAAGGCGGCATTTGATAAGTTTCTTTCAAAGTTTAGAGAAATTTTTAGGAAAATCATTTGGAAAGTATTCAATTCTATCTAATAGTTTGTCTATGTATGAATAGCTTTATCCTAAATTTCATGAATCTATTATTACGGAAAAATTTTTGTATTAGCTTTGTCTCCGCTTGAGGACAGGATATCGTAAGAATTATCAAGGAACAGACTAATGATAAATTGGATTTATCAAAAATTCAGCAATAGAGTATATTGAAAGACTGCAGATGGTGAACTCCATACGTTAATATTTGAATAAATATAAATCCAGTTAATGACTTAACTCATTCATTTTAAAGGATTTTTCAAAATAAAATGAATATATTCTGAAAGAAATGATAAGAAATTCGCTTCCAATCACTATATGGGAAAAACATTTTACACCATTCACTAATAGTGAAAAGTTGATGTGCTCAAAAATAACTACGATAGAATAGAGAGTATTAGAAAGTGACGTTATGCATTTTCACACGTTAACTATAGGCGTTACATAGATTTGTTGTTGTCAGCTGAATTAAGAGAACTAGAAGGCTTGAACATAGTATGCTTGAGATGATGGCGATTTTGAAGCAACTAGGAAACTTACAAATGATAGTGATCAGGAGTTTCTGGCTAGTTTATCATCTTTATCTAAAACAGCATCAGAAGTAATTAAAACAGCAATGGATGGGTTTTTATATTAACAATATTGATTTTAATCAATGCGATAAAATCCATGATGGAAGTATTCCAAAAATATTCAAGTACTAAAATAGATTATAGATGTTAAAATCTATAAAGGGATATCTGATACTAATGTAGGCATTTAGGTTTACCCGCTGTAATGAACCTGATAGTGAAGAGGGAGGATGAAGGAGTTTTTAATTTTGATAAATTAAAAATAAAGGATTAAATTTTACCACATATGTGGCAGGACAGAAGTAAACATAACTTCAAGGAGGTACATGTGATTTTTAGTGAAGAGCTGGATGAGGTTAAAGAGTTTTTGGAGAATTGTTATGGAAAATATAAAATGTTTAGAAATGATAATGATGGGAACGAGACTCATAACTGTAAGTGAGTTTGATGAATTATTCGATGAGTTACAATTGAACTCATCGAATAAATTCTCGATATTTTTGTATAGCTTTAATTTTAATAGATAAGTATGCATTTGTTAATACGAGTGAGTCAAATACTATAGTAGAAATAAAAATATTACCCAAAATACTCATACAAGATTGAATATTGGAGAATATTTGTTAAATAATAAATTTTACCAGAAAGATATTTTTGAACTAAAAGTATTAGTGACAGTGATTTTAAGAGTTGAGGCTTCAGAAGAAGAGAATGGTAATTTATGCTATGTGAATTAAAAAGAAACTTTTACTGTTTTAATGGATAATAAGCTGGATGTTGAATGTGCTGTAAAGAATTAATTTGCGAAAAGTTGGTTGGCATGTAGCATAAAATTTATTCAGATGCTTAATAATAATAAGTGGAATGATGTTAACTACACATATAAATTGCTTCTCTAATGTATATAGTGATATGATTTAGAGATAAGTGAGCAAGATAAAGAAAAATGCCATTTAAATCAATGTATTTGATTGTAAAGAATATGGAACTTTGCGGGCAGGGAAATTTGGGCTTTAGCCTACTAACAGAATTTTTAAAAATTATATGAGAAGATATCGATATTAAAAATACAAGAAGAAATCATTTACTCGTTTATTCAAAGTCAAGAAAGATGTTATTAAAAATGAAGAGAGTTTGGTAGAACAATTCTACATTACTATGCATTTAGAACAAGTATATAATAGAATACTACGGGTAAAAATCAGAGAAAACAATTCCTGAAATTTGAGTTGTTAAATATTCGTCTCTGGGATATTTTGGAAATAAAGAAAATTTCTAGATTATATTGAAAATAGAGATTTTGAAACACTTACTTTAGAAAAATCTTTATATTGGTCAAGCATTTGGGAAAGATGGGGTAGGAATGTTTTGATAGGATTGGAGAAGGGCATGAAAAAGCTTCGAAAAGAATAATATCAACAGTTCCTCGATAAAGAAGTCGCTTTACTCTATGAGACCCGAAAGGAAATTTAGTTATAAGTCAATATGGAATAGAAGCTACGAGAAACTAAAAATTTATTGAATGATAATATTGATCCCAAAAAGAATATGTTGATTTGCGCTGAAATTGCATTGATAACATATTTGAAACCTAAGTACAATACTCAGCATGTTAAAGATGATTTCAAAAAGTTTAAAAACAGCTAAAATCAGGGATGTGTATTAATAGTTATGATGGCATGCAAATCTTTATGGACTTTGAAAAAGTGAATTGGAAGATTATTTCTAGTGATTGCACGAATGAGTTTACATCTAATAAACCCTATATACATTGTCTTTTTAAAAAGATGCATTTAACTTAGGTATGAACGAGCTAGAAAGGTTATTTGAAGCATATAAAATAGATTGAGTTATCAATATTTGGCAATATTAATGCTAAAAATTTAAAATATAGAAAGAAGTGAGTATAGTAATATTCGTGGGAATTGAACAAGATGTACAGAAAACACTAAAATTAAAAATCAAATAATACAAAAGAAACAAGTTCCTTTGTATTCATTTCTAACTGAAAATGGGTAAACTAAGATTTAAAAACTGGAACGGAGAAGAGCGAAAGTTCAAGTATTTAAACTCAGGCTAAAAGTGCCCTTCTTCCTGTAAATATATAATAGAAAGGAATAAGAGCCTCATGTATTCTTAACTGAATATGGGTTACGGACTTGATCAATTCTTGTGATTCAAAATAATCATCAAGGCTTTTGTTGAAAAGATAAGACTGGAGCAATCGTTGGTCTTGTTTGCAAGTGCTGATCATGATAAGTACAAGCTAAATATGATGAATTAGTTGTCAAAAACTCGGAAAACTATTTAGCCATCTATGATCTACCGCTGGATATGGATTTGAATACACTAGATCACTATCCATCTGTGTGGATTGGGAAGAGGAATTTGAATAAAAATGACTGTTGGTTGCTTATCTGATCGTGAAACATTAAAGAAAGGAAAAATAAAAATAACATGATTGAAAGATATAGCCGCCCCTGAAATGGCAGAACATTTGGACTGAGGAAAAATAAGTACAAGGCTTGGCTGAGGTAGAGATTCTGGCTGATGAGGCTTGGGCTGAGTTGGGTGAGATTCCCAAGGAAGATGTGGCCTTGATTCGCGAAAAAGGCTGGCTTTGACATTGACCGCATCTTGGAATTGAGCAGGAGACACGCCACGATGTGGTGGCCTTTACTCGGGCGGTTTCTGAGACGCTGGGTGAAGAGCTGAGTGGGTGCACTATGGTCTGACCTCGACCGATGTGGTGGATACGGCCTACGGCTACCTCTACAAGCAGGCCAATGACATCATCCGTGAGGATCTGCGTCGCTTCACTGACATCATTGCAGAGCGGGCACGGAGCACAAGTCCGCCATCATGATGGGACGGGCCCACGAGGGTGCACGCAGAGCCTACAACCTTTGGTCTTAAGCTTGCGACACTGGTACAGCGAAAATGAAGCGCGCAATATCGAGCGTTTCGAGCATGCAGCTGCTGGTGTGGAAGCTGGTAAAATCTCTGGTGCGGTTGAAACTTCGCTAATATCCCCCAATTTTGTAGAGCAACACGTCTGCGACAAGCTGGGTATCCGTGCTCAAGAAATCTCTACACAGGTCCTTCTCGTGACCTCCACGCTGAATACTTCACACTCTGGCCCTGTGCGACATCTATGGAGCGCGCATGGCGACTGAAAATCCGCAGTCTGCAAAAAGTCTGAGCAGCGCGAGGTGGAAAGAGTTCTTTGCTAAGGGGCAAAAGGGTTTCATCTGCTATGCCGCACAAGCGCAACCCTATCGGCTCTGAAAATATGACTGGTCTGGCGCGTGTCATTCGAGGCCACATGGTGACGGCCTTTGAGAATGTCTCTCTGGCATGAGCGCGATATTTCCCACTCATCAGCCTGAGCGGATTATCGCACCGGACACAACCATTCTTATCGACTATATGCTCAGCCCGCTTTGGTAATATCGTCAGAACCTGACCATTCCCAGAAAATAGAAGCGCAACATGAGACTCAACCTGGTCTTATCTTCAGCCAGCGGGCTATGCCTTGATTGAGCGCATGAGCACGGGAGCAGGCTTATGACACTGGTGCAGCCAAAGACCGCCCAATCTTGGGACAATCAAGTGAGACTTCAAGCCTCTGCTCGAAGCCGGACCCAGAAGTCACTTACTCGTCTGACTCAGGAAGAGATTGATGAAATCTTCAATCCTACTTACTACACCAAGCGCGTAGATGAAATCTTCAAGCGCGTGGGGCTGGATTAAACAAACGAGCACTGGACAAAAAGTCAGGGCTTTTGAATCTAAATTAGAAAAAATAGATGACACGAGTGGTTGAGTGTGCTCTACTGCATGATTTCATCAGCTTTTAAAGCCCTACTCAACTGTGCGGAGGTGGACGACGAAATCGAATTCTAACGAATTACCGATTTCATGTCCTCTCATTTATTATTCTCGAATGTATTATAAAGTTTTGTTTTTGTTGGTTTTCAGTCCTAGAATACTAAAATATACGAAAATTAAAAATTCTGTTTATTTTTCTGTCATTTTTGATTTTTATTAAACAAAAAGTCGTTCAAATATCTTGCAAATTGGTATGATAGGTTTATAATAATGATAGGCTAGTTGGTCAGGAAATGAAAAACGACAGCTCATGAGAACCATCGTTTTTCAGATTAATGATCGCGACTAGAAGAAATAAATTTGATTTTGAAGAAATCGCCACGCTTGTAGGTTTCGCTGTACTCTAGGATTTGTCCAGTATTTTTCCAGTTTTGTGATCTTGACTTGATGCACAGTTGGGAAGTTTGGATCAATTTCCAGGTCTTAGCAATATCTTTTTGGCGTTGGAAAGACGATTTCGTTGGTTTCTTCGAAATACTCATCATTCATGTGGATGTGATAATCCGTCTTGAAGCGATTGTAGATCGAGCTGTAGTAGTCCAGATCTGGATAGTTTGGATTGATGTACTGTTCAGGAATGTAGGTTTGGTGATAGATATAGACTTTATCGCCTGTCCTTCTGATACGGTCAATCTTGTAGTAGAACTGGGACGGTGTTAGTTCTGAGTTTTTCCAAGATTCTTAATTCATTTCCACGTTCGATGACAGAACGAGTCACCTTGTCCTTTTTGGATAGGGAAAGTTTCGATATCAGGAATTCCACACGCTTGTGTTTTTCTTGCGCGTGAAACAAACGTTCCCTTCCTTGCTGACGGATGAGTGCTAGCCATCATTCCGCAAGTTCGTTCAAAGCGCGGACAACGTGATGGAACTAACGTTGAACATCTTGAGTTTAACTCAGCTACTGTGTAGAATCTATCACCGTTTTTCAAAGTTACCAGAAATGATTTGTTGTTTCAAATCATCTTTGATTTGTTGATATTTAGGAATAGCCATTGTGCTCACCTCTCTTTTTATCCCTCTCATATTGATTTTTAACATATTTTTATTGTTGACATTTATGTAAAAGTTTATTATATTAATATTAACAAGAAATGAAAGCGTTTTAAATCTAGGAGGAATGGGGAGATGAAGAGATTTGAAATAGGCTCTTCTTTCTACTTGGATGGTCAGGAGTTTTAAGATTTTATCAGGAGCGATTCACTATTTTCGGATTCAGCCGGAAGACTGGTATCACTCGCTTTACAATCTTAAAGCCCTAGGCTTCAATACAGTTGAGACCTATGTTCCTTGGAACATGCATCGAAATCAAAGAAAGGTCAGTTTGACTTTCAGGAATTTTTAGATATTGAGAAGTTTCTTCAGATTGCTCAAGATTTAGGATTATATGCCATCGTTCGCCCTTCGCCCTTTATCTGTGCGGGTGGGAATTTGGCGGCATGCCAGCCTGGCTTTTGATTGAGGATATGAGAATCCGTTCTTCTGATGCTTCCTATCTTCAGGCTGTTGCAGACTACTATGATGAGTTGCTTCCTCGCTTGGTTCCAAGGCTCTTGGAAAAGGGTGGGAATATCCTCCATGATGCAAGTGGAAAATGAATATGGCTCTTACGGGAGGATAAAAGACTACCTGAGAGCGATTCGGCAGATGATGTTGGACCGAGGGCCTTGATTGCCCGCTCTTTACATCGGATGGTCCTTGGCGGGCGACGCTGAGAGCCGGCACGCTGATTGAGGAAGATTTATTTGTTACAGGAAATTTCGGTTCCAAGGCAGATTATGATTTTGCCCAGATGCAGGAATCTTTGATGAGCATGGCAAAAAATGGCCGCTCATGTGTATGGAGTTTTGGGATGGTTGGTTCAATCGTTGGAAAGAACCAACTATCAAAAAGGATCCTGAGGAACTGGCTCCAGAGCTGTCCATGAGGTTCTGAAACAAGGCTCTATCAACCTCTATATGTTTCATCGGCACCAATTTTGGCTTCATGAATGGCTGCTCAGGCCAGAGGTGTGACGGATTTTACCACAGGTGACTTCGTGTGATTACGATGCCCCTGCTCGATGAACAGGGGAATCCAACTCCGAAATATTTTTGCAGTGCAAAAATGATGGAGACCCTACTCATCCTGAGTACCCACAAATGAAACCGCTCACAAAAGAATCTTTTGAATTGAGAGACATTGCTCTAAGTGAGAAGGTGAGTTTGTTTGAAACATTAGCTGATTTGGCTCAGCCAGTAGAGAGTTTCTATCCTGTCAAAATGGAGGATTTGGGGCAGGGCTATGGCTACTTGCTTTACCGTACAGAAGCCAGCTGGGATGCGGATGAGGAAAAAATTCGGGTGATTGACGGGCGAGACCGGATGCAGCTTTTTGTGGACGGCGAGCTTATGGGAACCCAGTATCAAGCAGAGATTGGTCAAGATATCTTTGTTGCTGGAGAAAAGAAAACCACCCACCGTATTGACGTCCTGATGGAAAACATGGGGCGGGTCAACTACGGGCATAAGTTCTTGGCAGATACCCAGCGAAAAGGGATTCGGACGGGCGTTTGTGAGGATTTACACTTCTTGCTGAATTGGCAGATATCCACTCCTTTGAAAATACAAAAACATCGATTTTTCAAAGGATGGCAATCAGAGCAACCAGCTTTCTACGCTTTTGACTTCAAAATGAAAGCGCTTAAAGATACTTATTTAGACTTGTCCGGTTTTGGAAAGGGCATTGCCTTTATAAACGTCATACATTGATCGTTTCTGGAATGTCGGACCAACCTTATCGCTTTATATTCGCATAGCCTTCTGAAAAGAAGGACACAACCGAATCATCATTTTTGAAACGGAAGGGAATGTGAAGAATCAATTAACTAGTTAACCAACCTACATTTTAAAAACAATAAAGGGGAAAATTTATGACAATAGTAGGTGCGTATCGATGGACGTTTGATCCATGGACAGGTAGCCAATCTCTGGACTACCAAGCTCAACATTTCACGCATTATGGTGATTGACGATGAGGGTGGCTGAAAATGCTATCGAAAAGAGCGGATCAAGTTGGCAAGCGCCGCCGGAGTGAAGCTCAGCATTTTGCCAATCGCTAAGGCAGCAGAAAACATCTTGGCTGGTAGTATGACTCACAACGACTCTTTATCGTTGCTCGTAAACCAGACCGATTCCTTCGTTTGGTAGAAGCTGGCGTTCCACTGGAAACACTGAACGTCGGAAATATGTCTCAGTCAGACGAAACTCGTCCCATCACTCGCTCTATCAATGTGGTTGATGCGGATGTGGAAGCTTTCAAAAGTTGCATGAAAAAGGGGTGAAGCTGACAGCTCAGATGGTTCCAAATGATCCGGTCATGGATTTTATGAATTTGTTAAAATAAGGAAAAATTTTTAGGAGGTCATTGTCATGATACAATGGTGGCAAATTTTACTACTCACTCTGTACTCAGCTTATCAAATCTGTGATGAGTTGACGATCGTTTCTTCAGCAGGTTCACCTGTATTTGCTGGATTTATCCTAGGTCTCATTATGGGAAATATGGGTACAGAGTCTTTTTCATCAGTGCTTCTCTTCAATTGGTAGTACTCGGTGTTGGTACCTTCGGTGGTGCAGTCTCGTATTGACGCTACTTCTGGTGCAGTTCTTGCAACTGCCTTCTCAGTAGCTCAAGGTCTTGATCCTGAGCTTGCTATTGCTACAATCGCTGTGCCGGTAGCAACTTTGTTGACATACTTCGACATTCTTGGTCGTATGACTACAACTTACTTCGCTCACCGTGTGGATGCTGCGATTGAACGCTTTGATTACAAAGGCATCGAACGCAACTATCTCCTTGGTGCGATTCCTTGGGCTCTTTCTCGTGCCCTCCCAGTTTTCTTTTTGCCTGCCTTTTGGTGGAGCTTTTTGCAGAAACTGTTGTTACAGGTCTCGGTAATGTACAATGGTTGGCAAACGGTCTAAAACTCGCAGGTCAAATGCTTCCAGGTCTTGGATTTGCAATCTTGCTTCGTTATCTTCCAGTTAAACGCAACCTTCACTATTTGGCACTTGGATTTGGCTTGACAGCTATGTTGACAGTGCTTTACAGTAATGTTCAAAGCCTTGGTGCTGCAGTGTCTCAGCATTGTTGGTTCTGAAGTGTTTCTAAACTTCCAAAAGAACAAGCTATACTTTTGTAACAACTCAAGAGTGTATCTATGATTGGTATCGCTATCATTGGTGTCTTTCCTTGCAGTACAACACTTCAAAAACAGCCAACGTACAGTCGTAGCTGCTCCAGTAACTGAATCAGAAAGCGGGGAAATTGAAGATGACGAATTCTAATTACAAACTAACAAAAGAAGATTTTAAACAGATTAACAAACGTAGCTTGTTTACCTTCCAATTAGGTTGGAACTATGAGCGTATGCAGGCTTCTGGTTACCTTTACATGATTTTGCCACAATTGCGCAAAATGTATGGAGACGGTACACCTGAACTGAAAGAAATGATGAAATTGCATACGCAATTCTTCAATACTTCCCCATTCTTCCACACTATTATCACTGGTTTTGACCTTGCTTTGGAAGAAAAAGATGGTGTGAAATCAAAAGATGCAGTCAATGGTATCAAGACGGGTCTCATGGGGCCGTTCGCTCCTCTTGGAGACTCAATCTTTGGATCATTGGTACCAGCTATTATGGGTTCAGTGCAGGCAACTTTGGCTGTTGCGAAACCCTAGCCGGTATCTTCCTATGGATCGCTGTTGCAGTTGCTTACGATATTTTCCGTTGGAAACAATTGGAATTTGCCTACAAAGAAGGGGTTAACCTCATCAACAACATGCAAAGTACTTTGACAGCTTTGATTGATGCTGCATCTGTACTTGGTGTTTTTCATGGTTGGTGCCCTGATTGCCAGCATGATTGGTGTTGAAGTTTCTTGGGCTCCACACATCGGGGACAAAGCAATTGAAATTCAAGATATGCTTAACTCATCTTCCGCGTTTGGTACCAGCCATCATCACAGGTGTAATCTTCTGGTTGCTTGGACGTAAAGGGTATGAACTCTACAAAAAGCTATCTTGCTCATCATTCTTGCAGCGATTGCTTTCTCAGCGTTTGGCCACTTCTTCTTTGGAATGGCATAATGGTGTAAATTATGAGCAAACAATTAATTTTGATTAGTCATGGTCGCTTTTGTGAAGAGCTGAAAACAACCACTGAGATGATTATGGGTCCTCAAGCGGATATTCATGCCGTTGCCTTGTTGCCAGAGGAGGGACCAGATGATTTCACAGCTAAGTTTTTAGATACGGTCAAGGATTTTGAAGACTATGTTGTCTTTGCAGATCTTTTGGGAGGCACACCATGTAATGTAGTCAGCCGCCTTATTTTAGAAGGTAAGGACATTGACTTATACGCCGGTATGAATCTGCCGATGGTGATTGAGTTTCTCAATGCTTCTCTGACAGGAGCTGATGCTGACTATCCGAAAAATGCAGTCGAAAATATCGTTAAAGTCAATGATATTTTAGCAGGCTTATCAGATGATGAGGATGAGTAGGACTGTTTTGTAAGGAAAAAGAAATGAAGGGGAGTGGGGAATTTTCCCATTCCCTTTTTTAAAAGCAAATAACTAATATATCATTGTTTATTTTTGAAAGGACTACTATGCTAGATTATTCAAAAGAGAAACTGGTTGAATTGGGCGCGGAAATCACCACGCGTGAAATCTACCAACAGCCAGATGTTTGGCAGACAGCTTTTAATCATTACAAGGCTCAAGCTGATTCAAATGCTGCTTTTCTAAAAAGGTATTGAAGAAAAGCATGATTATATAAAAAGTTATCTTTTACAGGTGCGGGAACTTCGGCTTATGTGGGCGATACGCTATTGCCATATTTCAGAAAGCTTTATAATGAGCGCCAATGGAATTTTAATTCGGTTGCGACGACTGATATTGTGGCGAATCCTGAAGTGCATCTGCACAAGGAAATTCCAACGGTTCTCGTTTCTTTTGCCCGCAGTGGCAATTCGCCAGAAAGTGTTGCGACAGTGGACTTAGCCAAAGCAACTGGTTGATGAGCTTTATCAAGTGACCATTACCTGTGCTGCAGAGGGGAAAGCTAGCTCAGCAGGCGCATGGTGATGAGAGGAATCTGCTCTTATTGCAACCAGCTCCATCAAATGATGCTGGCTTTTGCCATGACTTCTAGCTTCACCTCTATGATGCTGACAGCTCTCTTGGTTTTTGACCCAGCAGATTTAGCTCAGAAGCAAGAGTAGCCGAGTTGATTACCCTGAGCCAAAAGGTTTTTGGCCGATGTGCTGATGTTCAAGCTTTGACAGAATTAGACTTTTAACCGTGTCATTTACACGAGGGAGCAGGGCCATTCTTTGGTCTGGCGCACGAAGCACAGCTGAAAAATTTTGGAGTTGACAGCTGGGAAAGTTGCGACCATGTATGAAAGCCCAGTTGGTTTCCGTCATGGACCAAAAATCTCTGATTAACGAAGAGACGCTTGTGCTGGTATTTGGCTCAAGGGATGAATACACCAAACGTTACGACTTGGATTTGGTGCGTGAAGTGGCAGGAGATCAGATTGCTCGCAAAGTGGTCTTCTTTACAGAGCGCAGAGAAGATTTGGAAAATGTTGAGCAAGTGGTTCTTGAAAGTGATATCTTGGAAGATAGCTATCGAGCCTTCCCTTACATCGTCTATGCTCAGCTCTTCTCTCTTGACTTCTTTGAAAGTAAAAATCGACCAGATACACCGTCTCCGACAGGTACGGTCAATCAGGGTCGTTCAGGAGTTATCATCCACCCTTTCCGAGTAGAAAGCTGAATATGGAAAAAGTCAAACATTAGTCATGGGAAAGCTAGTTATTAAAAAGATTTTCAGATCAAAAGGATGGCCTTCCATCCTTGTCCCTTGACTAAGTCAAGAAAGAGAGTGGGACAGAAATCGGTAATTCGTTGGAATTCGATTTCGTCGTCCCTACCTCCGCACAGATTGAGTGGGGCTGTAAAAGCTGATGAAATCAGCGTAGTAGAAACCCACTCAACCACTGCGTCTTGCTCGACAATCCAAAAAAATAATTGAGAGGCTAGGACTTTTTGTCCCAGACTCGAGACAGAGAGGAGATTGATGAAATCTTATCAAGAATCTATTTTTGGTACTTTTAAAGGACAGGATGTCTTAGCCTACACCTTTTGAAAAATAAAGCTAGGCTATCGCTTCAAGGTCATGAACTATGGCGCAACGATTTTTAGAATATCGGACGCCGGATAAAAATGGTGATTTTGCCAATATTACTCTAGGCTTTGAGCGTTTTGAGGATTATGTTGGCAATAGTCCCAAAGCATGGTGCCAGCGTGGGACCAGTTGCGGGAGGCGGATTGCGAAGGCTAGCTTTTGAGCTGAATGGGCAGTCCTACCAGCTGGAAGTCAATAATGGTCAGAATTGCAACCACAGTGGTTCTACTGGCTGGGACAGTGTGATTTTTCAGACAGAAGAGTCACAAACGAGGCGTCACATTTTACAGAGCGCTCAGATGGGACGGGCGGCTTCAGAAATTTGAAAATCTGGATTTCCCTATTCCTTTGTCGGGCAAAAGGGAGATTGAGTTTCCCTATCAGAGTCGAGACAGATCAGGATAGTCTGGTTAATCCGACCAACCACAGCTATTTCAATCTGTCAGGTAATTTTAGTCAGCCGATTGATCAGCATGTCCTCCAGCTGCATACCAAAGGGTGTATCCGATTGCTCCTGACGGTGTGCCAGCAAAAAAGTGGATGCGAATCGTGGCTTTGTCAAAGGTCTACAAAAAGGTCTGGCGCTGAAAGAAATTTTTGCAGACCAAGACGAGCAAATTCAGCTCGTGTCAGGGCTGGATCATCCATTTGCTCTTGATAAAGAGCAGGAAGAGGCAGGTTGCCTTTATGATCCGGCATCAGGTCGCTACCTGACTTTCCGTACGGATGCTCTTTGTGTCGTGACTTATTCGGCTAATTTTGTTGATGAGTCAGTTATCATCAATGGACAGCCAATGATTCAGCATAATGGTATAGCGTTGGAAGCACAAGCCTTTGCCTGATGCGATTCATAGTGACTTGAAGATCAGGTCATTCTCAAGGCAGGAAGCCTCTTCACCAGCACCACCGTTTATTTCGCAGGGATGAAATAAACAGCAAACTTGCTTCATTGAAGTGTATCTCACCTGAGCGATACTAGCCTTAGATACAAGAAAACGGCAGATTCCCCTCTGCCGTTTTTTATTATTTATTTTATTGGTTATCTAAGTCTTGTGGTTGGAAAAATTGATTGTAACGTTCTTCGTCTTCTTGGTTATCACGGATAACTTTTGCAAGAGTGAATGAAGAAGAAATCAGTCCGACAGAACCTATGAGATAGTATCCTTTAACCATCAAAGGTTCTTTTTCAAAGTATAGAGGCCGACGAGAACAAGAGTCACAAAGAAGGCGAATGACCCCCAAGCCATAAACATAAAGGCTGGTGTATTCCGATAAAGTTTTCTTTTAAGGTTGTTCATATCTAAAAATCTCCTTTTTCGATTTTTCATTGTATCATGAGTTTTTGAGACAGTCAATGAAATAGAGGCTATTTTTAATCAGACTGAACAATTCATATTAGTTTGTATCATCTTACTAAGATATCTAAAAGTATTTTATTTTTAAAAAAATATTTTTTTCTTTAAGCAAATTTTTAAGATAAGGACGTTATACTAATACCATCAAATGAAGACCTCCTAACTTTATTTGATAGAAATCCTAAAACTTTTTCATAATAATCTCCCATAAGAGCCACCAAATTCGGTGGCTGTGCTCAGAAGCGGGTCGGATTACTTCCTCTGCCCTATTTTTGCTATAATAGTTCTATAGGTAGAATTTTTAGACAATGAATTAATGGGTGATGAGGAATTGGTGGAGCGCACCTTGCGTCCCCAGTATTTACAGGAGTATATCGGTCAGGATAAGGTTAAGGAACAGCTGAAGATTTTTACTGAAGCGGCTAAGCTGAGGGATGAGGCGCTGGACCACACCCTGCTTTTTGGCCCTCCGAGTCTGGGGAAGACGACTATGGCCTTTGTCATTGCCAATGAACTAGGCGTTAATCTCAAGCAGACTTCAGGTCCGGTGATTGAGAAATCTGGTGATTTGGTTGCGATCTTAAATGACCTTGAGCCGGGTGATGTCCTCTTTATCGATGAGATTCACCGTTTGCCTATGGCGGTAGAGGAAGTGCTATACAGCGCCATGGAGGACTTTTACATTGACATTATGATTGGGACTGGCGAAACCAGTCGCAGCGTCCATCTGGAATTGCCGCCTTTCACATTAATTGGGGCGACCACTCGAGGCGGGCATGCTGTCCAATCCTCTGCGGGCTCGCTTTGGGATTACTGGTCACATGGGTATTATGAAGCCAGCGACCTGACGGAAATCGTTGAGCGGACGGCAGAGATTTTTGAGATGGATATTACCCACGAGGCTGCTCAGAGCTGGCTCTGCGTAGCCGCGGTACGCCGCAGTTGCCAATCGTCTGCTCAAGCGGGTGCGGGACTACGCTCAGATTATGGGGGATGGGCTGATCGATGCTCAGATCACAGACAAGGCCTTATCTATGCTGGACGTGGACCGAGGAGGGGCTGGACTATGTGGATCAGAAAAATCCTACGAACCATGATTGAGGTCTACGGTGGCGGTCCGGTAGGGGCTTGGAACCCTCTCGGTCAATATGTGCCGAGGAGCGCGAAACAGTGGAGGATATGTATGAGCCTTACCTGATTCAGAAAGGCTTTGTCATACGGACTCGGACTGGGCGCGTGGCGACTCGTAAAAGCCTAAGAGCATCTAGGATATGAGTATGAAGGAATGATGACCGATCAGGAGATTTTAGAGAAATTGGGTCAGGATCAGGCTATCCGAGAGATTTTGGAGATTATCCGCAGTCTGCGGCTCGAGGACTCTTGGCTGGCTACGGGCAGTGTCAGAAATTTTATCTGGAATATCTTGTCTAGCAAGCCGGGCTTTGATGCTGGAAACGGATGTGGATGTCATATTCTTTGATCCAACTGTGTCCTATGAGAAAAACTTTTGCAGCTGGAGATGGAGCTGAGAAAAGCTTTTTCCCGCTTATTCTTGGGAGCTGAAAAATCAAGTTTATATGCATATTCATAGCCCCAACACCCAGCCTTATACTAGCTCGAAAGATGCCATGAGCAAGTATCCTGAGTGTTGTACGGCTATTGGTCTGCAATTGCTGGAAGATGACAAGCTAGAGCTCTTTGCTCCCTATGGTTTGGCAGATATTCGAGCATTCAGGTGCAGTCAACACACATTTTTGGCGGATGCGGAGCGAAAGAAGCTTTATATGGAAAGACTTCGCAAGAAAAAAACTGGCGGGTTAAAATGGCTACAATTAAGTTTTGAATATCTTTCTGAAGAAAAGTAAAAGTTGAATCTGGTGCAAGCTAGATTGAGTGGATTACTGTCTCAATGATCTGCACTTTTTATGTAAGTCGGCATAATTAGCTGTTTTTCAGAGCCCGCTTCCCTGTCACAGAATAATCAAGAAAGCTCCGCAGTTTTCTTTTTATTCTGGTATAATAGATCTATGAAGAAAAATTGTATTTGTTTGTTTAGGGAAATATCTGTCGCAGTCCGATGGCAGAGTTTGTAATGAAAAAGTCTGACCGATAACCTACACATCGAGAGTCGAGCGACATCTAGTTGGGAACATAGCAACCCTATACATCAGGGGACTCAGGCTATTTTTAAGAAACATACGATTTCTCATGACAAAGGAAAAAGTTCTCAGCAGATTTCAGCGAAAGATTTTGCAGAATTTGATTATATCATTGGCATGGATGAAGCTAATATTCGAGATTTGAAGAAAATGGCGCCAGTGGATTTTTCAGGATAAAAATCTACCAGTTTGCTGATCTGGGTGTGCCAGATCCTTGGTACACAGGTGATTTCGATGAGACTTATGACCTGATTTTTGGCTGGTTGCCACAAGTGGCTAGAACGCTTAAATGGATGAAAAATGGATAAAATAAAAGAATTTTTACGATAAATATAAAATCTATCTGACCCGTCAGAATCTAGAAAATCTTAGCTGTGACTGTGATTGCCTTGTCAGCAATTTTAGTGTTTACCTCTAATATCCCTAGCAAAGGGTGCGCTAACGTTGGATCAAGGCAAGATAAAATATGAAGGCAGTCTAGTTCACGGAAAATGAATGGCGAAAGGTACCCTGACTTTTAAAAATGGAGATAGTTATAAAGGGCATTTCAAAAATGGTACTTTTGATGGTAAGGGTGCTTTTACATCGAAGGCTGGTTGGAAATATGAAGGTGATTTGCCAACGGTCAAGCCAATGGTAAAGGAAAAACTGACGACAGAAAGTAATGTCGTCTATGAAGGGAACGTTCAAGCAAGGAATTTATCAAAATGCGCATTAGATGGTTTTTCACTGGTTCGGATTACTGGACTGGTCTTGGTGTTACTCTATCATTACTTTCAGGGAGTTTTTCCCGAGGTTTTATTGGAGTGGACATCTTTTTCACTTTTTCAGGATTTTTGATTACTTCATTATTGATTGATGAGTTTACAAGAAGTCGGACGATTGATATTATGGGCTTTCTGAAACGGCGCTTTATCGGATCGTTCCTCCGCTCGTTTTTATGATTTTGGTCATCATGCCCTTTACTTTATTGATTCGTCGGGATTTTTGTAGCGGGTATCGGGACGCAGATTTCAGCTGCGCTTGGCTTTGTGACCAATTTTTATGAAATGATGTCGGGCGGCAGATTATGAAAGCCAATTTGTACCGCATTTGCTAATTCACACTTGGGTTTGGCATGGAAGTGCATTACCTATATCCTCTGGGCTTGGCTGCTTGGGGAATTAGCTAAAGATTAGCAAGTCAGTTGCTCAATATCAGGGGTCTGATTTCTCTGACTTCAATTGCTCTGTTTCTGTTCAGTTTCTTGGCTATGTTTATCGGGGCCTTTTTCAGCAAGAATTACTCCAATATTTATTTCTCAAGTTTGACCCATGTCTTTCCTTTCTTTGCTGGGACAGTGCTGCGACTTTCTCTGGAGTCGGAAATGTGGGCGTTCAGATGAGGAAACTGGAAGAAAAGGTCGAAATCAAGCAAGTCTTGATCGCTTTAGCTGGCAGTTTTATTCTTCTTATCTTACTCAGCTTTATTTTGAAATTTGACAGCTTGTGGACTTATTTATTTGGTTTCTTGATTTCAACGCTTCTGGCTTGTGTCATGATAGCAGCAACCCGCATCTTGCACGATAAATTGCCAAATATTAAGGAGCCTAGTCCTCTCAACTTTATTGCAGATACTAGCTACGGTGTTTACCTCTTCCATTGGCCTTTCTATATTATTTTTACTCAGTTGATGAGCAATGGATGGGCTGTGCTTTTGACTACAATCTTGAGTTTTGCTTTTCGCGGCTCTTTCCTTCTATATCTTTGAGAGCCGACTTTTAGCTGGACAGGAAGCCTCGGATTTTGGCAAGGAGATGAGATGTAACATCCATCACCAAGCCGATTTTCTACAGTTTCATTCCGCTGACTTTTATCTTGCTTATTATCACCATCACAGCTCCGTCTGTGGGTGCCTTTGAGGAAAGCCTGATTGTCAATTCTTTGAACCAAGCCGATACGAAAATGCAGACAACCCGTAAGCACGCAGACCAAAAAAGTGCGACAAATTATAACGTGGCAGAGGGAACGACTGTTATTGGTGATTCGGTCACTTTGCGCTCCGCTGAATGGATCAAGAGGCTATACCTGACGCTCTAAGTCGATGCAGTGGTTAGCCGTAATTTAGTGTCTGGTCTGGAATTTTTCAAGAACGATATTGCTAACCAAACACTGCTTCAAAACGTCGTCTTGGCACTGGGAACAATCCAGTTGACAATTATGAAGAATTGCTGGATCAGTATATCGAGCTCTTGCCAAAAGGCCATCGCTTGATTTTAGTCACGCCATATGATGGCCGGACAGCCAATGATCCAAGTAGTATTCCTGTTAAGATGCGACAATACGAACTTGAACTTGCTAAGAAATACGATTTTGTATATGTAGCAGACTGGTATCAGGTAGCGATTAATAATCCGTGATTTGGATTGGAACAGACTATGTCCATTATGGGGCAGATTCAGAGTCTATGGCAGAGGGAGGTAAACTCTACTCTAACATGATAAAAGAGGCTTTGGCTGCCGCTTCAAATGGCAGTGTTAAGCCATAGAACGAGCTCGGTTATTTAACCGAGCTCATTTCTATAACAAAAATGAAAGCGCTAACACATTTTTAGAGAAAAGTATGTGAAATTTTTGAGAATAGATATAGAATTTAGTAAAAAGCCTGAAATATCAGTGTTTAAAAATAATCCATAAAAGTTTGTGAACTTTTTGTTGAAAGTGTTTACAAATTTGTGGGAATAGAGTATAATTATATTATGAAATAATTAACAAAGGTTGAAATATCTATTTAACCTTTTGGCAGAAACCATTGGAGGACTATAATGGCTGATAAAAGAAAACTGTTGAACAAGAAGATAAAGTGCTAGTGGCTGAAAAGCATGTTGACGAGCTTGTGCAAAAAGGTCTCCTAGCTCTTGAAGAAATGAGAAAACTAAATCAAGAGCAAGTAGATTACATCGTAGCAAAAGCTTCAGTTGCAGCTCTGGATGCGCACGGATCCTTGCTCAACATGCGGTTGAAGAAACTGGTCGTGGTGTATTTTGAAGACAAGGCAACGAAAAATCTCTTTGCCTGTGAACACGTTGTCAACAACATGCGTGGTGTGAAGACTGTTGGTGTTATCGAAGATGATCCTGTTACTGGATTGACAAAGATTGCTGAGCCTGTCGGAGTTATCTGTGGTATCACTCCAACAACGAACCCAACATCAACAGCAATTTTTAAAGCATTGATTGCCTTGAAGACACGTAACCCAATCGTTTTTTGCCTTCCACCCATCTGCTCAAGAGTCATCTGCTCACGCAGCGCAAATCGTTCGTGACGCAGCAATCGCAGCTGGCGCACCTGAAAACTGTGTGCAATGGATTACTCAGCCATCTATGGAAGCAACAGCAGCTTTGATGAACCACGATGGTATTGCAACTATCCTTGCAACAGGTGGTAATGCCATGGTTAAAAGCTGCATACTCTTGTGGAAAACCAGCTCTTGGGGTAGGTGCCGGAAACGTACCAGCTTACATCGAAAAATCTGCTGACCTTCGCAAGCAGCTCATGATATCGTAATGTCTAAATCATTTGACAATGGTATGGTCTGCGCATCTGAGCAAGCGGGTGATCATTGACAAGGAAGTTTATGACGAATTTGTAGAGGAATTCAAGTCATACCACACTTATTTTGTAAACAAAAAAGAAAAAGCCCTTCTTGAAGAATTCTGCTTTGGCGCTAAAGCAAACAGCAAAAAAACTGTGCGGGTGCTAAGCTCAATGCAGATATTGTAGGTAAAGCATACATGGATTGCAGAACAAGCGGGCTTTAAAGTACCAGAAGGTACAAAACATCTTGGCTGCAGAATGTGCTGAAGTAGGTCCAATGAGACCATTGACTCGCGAAAAACTTTCACCAGTTATTGCTGTCTTGAAAGCTGAAGATAGAGAAGACGGTCTTAAAAAGCTCGTCAAATGGTTGAGTTTTAACGGACTTGGTCACTCAGCAGCTATCCATACAAAAGATGAAGAATTGGCTAAACGCTTTGGTACAGAAATCAAAGCTATGCGTATTATCTGGAACTCTCCATCTACTTTCGGTGGTATCGGTGACGTATACAATGCCTTCATTCCATCCTTGACACTTGGATGTGGTTCATACGGACGCAACTCAGTTGGTGATAACGTGAGCGCTATTAACCTTCTAAACATCAAGAAAGTAGGGAAACGTAGAAATAATATGCAATGGTTTAAAGTTCCTTCAAAAATTTACTTCGAGCGCAATTCTATCCAATACCTTCAAACATGTGAAGATATTGAACGTGTTATGATCGTTACTGACAAATCTATCGAAAAACTTGGTTTTGTCCAACGTGTTATCGACCAATTGAACGCACGTAGCAACCGTGTAACGATCCAAGTCTTCTCAGATGTTGAACCAGATCCAGACATCACAACTGTAGAACGTGGTGCTGAAGTGATGAAAGCATTTGAACCAGATACAATCATCGCTCTTGGTGGTGGTTCTCCAATGGACGCGGCTAAAGTAATGTGGCTCTTCTACGAACAACCAGAAATCGACTTCCGTGACTTGGTTCAAAAATTCATGGATATCCGTAAACGTGCCTTCCGCTTCCCATCACTTGGTAAGAAAGCGAAATACATTGGGATTCCAACAACATCTGGTACAGGTTCAGAAGTAACACCATTTGCCGTTATCTCTGATAAGAAAAACAACCGCAAATATCCATTGGCTGACTACTCATTGACACCAACTATTGCGATTGTTGACCCTGCCTTGGTTGAATCAGTTCCAGACTTTATCGCTGCTGATACAGGTATGGACGTCTTGACTCACGCGACTGAAGCCTACACTTCAAACTTCGCTAACGACTACACAGACGGTATTGCGCTTCAAACAATCAAACTTGTCTTTGAATGGTTGGAAAAATCTGTTAAGACGGCTGATCCAGAAGCACGTGAAAAAATGCATAATGCGTCTACAATGGCTGGTATGGCTTTCGCCAATGCCTTCCTTGGTATGAGCCACTCAATGGCCCACAAGATTGGTGGTGTTCACCATACTGTTCACGGACGTACAAATGCAATTTTGCTTCCATACGTTATCCGTTACAATGGTACTCGTCCATCTAAGACGACTACATGGCCTAAATACAACTACTGGAAAGCTGATGAGAAATTCCAAGACATCGCGAAAATGCTTGGTTTGCCTCACTCAACTCCAGAAGAAGCTGTTGAAGCTTATGCCAAAGCAGTTTACGAACTTGGTCTTGCAGTAGGTATCAAGATGAACTTCAAAGACCAAGGAATCGATGAAAAAGCTTGGAAAGACAGCTTGCATGAAATCGCTCTTCTAGCTTATGAAGACCAATGTTCACCAGCTAACCCACGCTTGCCAATGGTAGCTGACATGGAAGAAATCATGGCAGATGCATACTATGGTTATGCAGAACGTCCAGGACGTCGTAAATAATATAAAATGAATCCCTCACTTAGTGAGGGATTCAGGTTGTACGAAGAGATCTTTCAATATTTCAAATTCCATAATACTTTTCGTAAAAATAGAAGAGTAGTTGATGTAGCACTTACTTTATATTAGCGAAAGAAATTTAGTTCACCGTATTAGCTGTACAGTTAAGATGGAGAATGATATTTGCTATGCTATCACACAGTTTGTTATTTAC